>MDTB01124311.1_pt1 | contig 21033 bp, 18 predicted proteins | sample 811161 | NCBI WGS metagenome assembly MDTB01 (sample SAMN05326650, study PRJNA326480) | marine metagenome | isolation source: seawater | place: Mediterranean Sea | collected 2009
AGTGGATTTAAATCTGGTCTATTATTTTTTGTTAATGGTGTAGGGGCAGTAATAATAAATATGTTATGAGACTTCAAACTTTCAGAAGAATAAGAGTAATTTAAATTGAAATTTTTAGTCAAAGTATCTTTTTTCAATTCGTTATTGTAATCAATGCCTAATTTAAGAGAGTTTATTCTTTTTTTATTGATATCAAATCCTAAAACTTTAAATTTTTTTGCAAAAGCTAAAGCTAGTGGCAAGCCAACGTACCCAAGACCGACAATGGCAATTTTATATCGACTATTAATATTTTTCATAATGTCTTTGATCTCCAAATCTTTTTAAAAAAGTTTACATAATTATTTGCTGCAATTTTAATATCTAGTTTTTCTCTTATAATATTTTGTTTATAGAAATTTAGATTTTTAAACATATCTTTTATTTCCTCTTTTAATAAATTAAAATCTGGTTCTGGAGGATTGTAATAATCTATCTTTTCAAATTTGAACTCCTCATCAGTTTTTAACACTTTGCCACCATTAGCTCTAATAACTGTCTCCCCTATACCTCCATTGTTACAACAAATCACTGGTAAACCACATGACATAGCTTCTATTTGAGTGTTTCCACAAGGCTCTATCCACGACAACTGTAAATATATGTCTCCTGAACGATAATAAGCAGGCAAATTATAGTGAGCAATATGACCAGTGTAAATTGTATCCTCTTGTAAAATCTTTTGGTCATCAGTTTTACCTAATACTAAAAGTTTGTATCTATATTTATTATTCTCGCTATTCAATATCTTTAATAATTCTATAGACTCTTTTAATCTCTTGTGTCGTCTCCAGCTTGCAGATGTCACAATTACTCTGTCACAATCATTAAGTCCTAATCTTTTTCTTAAATTTTCTCCTCTGTTTAAAAATTGTGAAGTATCAACTGAATTATGAATGATTGTGTTAGGATTAATAATTTTTTTATGCATTTTTTCTACTATTTTTTTGGAATAATGACTTATAAATATAAGTCCTTTTGCTTTATCAATTGAATTAAAAATTTCATTATTTAACTTATCAGACTGAAATTTTCTGTTAAATTTATCTAAATATAGCCCATCAACTCTTAAAAAAAAATCTTTATTAAAAAAAAGATCTTTTTTTTTTTTTATAAGATATAATTTAAAATCGGCTCTTGGGTCAAATAAACTAGTGAGATTACATAAATTTTCTTTTTTAATAGTTTCTACTAATCTACTTAAAAAAATGTACGGACCTTGTTTAGATAACCTATTTAGGTAAAAGTTTTCAATGCCAATTAACATTTTCAAATCTATCTATTTTTTGGTTGCTATTGCATATCCTCTTAAGTTTGAAGATTGGATGCTTTTAACTTTATACAAATTATGATTTTTTACCTCATCAACAAAATTAACAACTTCGTCAAATAAACCAGGTGTATAATCGTCAAAAAAAATTATATCACCAGATTTTTGTCTTCTACTTACATATTCAAATTCCTTTTTTAAATCTTTAATTTTATGTTCCGCATCTAAAAATGCAAAGTTAATTCTATCTAATTTCAAATTTTTTAAAACAGATGTAGATTTACCATGTAGAAAATTAATTCTTCCAAGAAAATTTGACCAAGGCCTAAGTAGTTCTTTTCTAGTTTTTTCACCGTCATGGTCATCTATAGAGTTCCAAATCATCCTTTTATTGTGAGGGATAACATCTATTGTATAAACATTTCCTAATTTATTTTGATCCGATAAAGCCTTGGACATTATTATTGAGGAATAACCTCTAGACGTACCAGTTTCAAGAATCGTAAATTCCTCAGCTTCATTATTTTTTAAATAATTGCTCAAAATTGAGTAAATAATTTTTCCATGTTGATAATTTATGGGATTTTTTTTGATGACTACTTGCGTGTGTAAAGCTAGTTTATCTAACCAATTTGGATCTATTTTAAAGTCATATTGTTTTAAAAAACTTTCAATTTCTAAATATTTTTTATTTTTTGCATCATTAAAAATTTGTAAATATTTTTCTTTACTTGCCCAAATTTTTTTACCCAAAAAATTATAGGGTAAATTAAATGTTACAGCTAAATTAAAATGAATATATTTAAGTATCGATTTAAAATTCATTTTGAATTAAATAATTTAAGAATTTCTTTTTTATACATCTTCGCAGCTTCTTTGCTATCATGATATTTTTTTATTATTTTTATGCTATCCTTTTTAAATTTTGGATAGTTTTCAATTATAGTTTTAATTGATAGAATTGGATTTTTTTTATTGAAGATTACTCCTCCTTTAAGACCTTTTTTTATTATCAATTCTGGTGATCCTCCTGAGTTTGAAGCTATGACTGGCAACCCAGATGCCATGGCTTCTAAAATCACATTAGGAGAGCAATCATCTATTGAAGGGAAAAATAAAATATCACAGCTTCTGTAGTATGAAGCTAATTTTTTAATATCGATCATACTTCCCAAATATTTACAATTTTTAAAATATTTAATATCGCTTCCACAAATTGGATCGTTAACCTGATTTCCAATCAAATAAAATTTAAAATTTTTATTATCTTTTAGTATTTCTGCAGCTTCTAGCAATGAACTAAGGTTTTTGTTAGGATTGGAGCTAGCGGAAACATGTAAAATTTTCCATTTTCCAGCTAATTTTATTTTTTTCCCTCTTGGTGAAAAAACATTTGTATTTACTCCATTCTGAATAATAATTTTTTTTTTGGACTTTAGTCTCACATTTTTGCCAAAGATAGTTTTAATTTTTTCTTCCCAAACTGAAATTGAATAATTCGATTGATGGATGGTAAGATCAGCAAAACTATTTATTCTTTTTACAGTTTTATCTACAGCATAATTTTTGCAAATTATTTGGTAAACTCCATCAAGTCTATGAATGATCTTTAAATTTTTATTAGACTTAATATTGTTTATAAACCATTTTTCGTAACTTTTATTTGCAATTAATAGTTTTTTGTAAAATCCTAGTTTATAAAGGCTTAATAAATTTCCAAGTTTAAGGAAAAAAAAATCGAATTTTTTTAAAAATTTACTAAAAACTTCTTTATAAGATAAATTGTTTAATTTACTTTTTTTAATCGAATAATGATTGCCTCCGGCAAAAACCATCATGGCATCAAGATCTTTTCTTGCATTCTTTTCTGGTAAAAAAACGTTAAATTTAGGATCTTTTTTTAATTCTTTATAAATTATGTTCGGAAAAGTTTGACCTGTGTATTTACCTTCTTGAACTGGATAGTCTATTAAAATGTTAATTTTTTTCATTTATTTTCTTATATAAATCTCATTTAAAATTTCATTTTTTTTCTTCTGATTTTTTTATTATACTTTTGGTATTTGAGAAATTTATAAAAATTTATTGTCCATTTTTTTTGATCATAATTTTTTTTATAACTTTTGTAAGCATTTTTAGATAATTTATTTCTTAATTGATGTGATTTAATTAATTTTTCAATTGATAACACCCATGACTCTCTAGAATGAGCTAGGAAACCATTTTCTGAATTTGATAATAATTCGAAATGAGATGGCCAGAAACCAGCAACGACAGGAATGCCAGCTTGATGATATAAATGCGATCTTCCAGGATTAGAATTATATTTAAATTGAATTAGATAATCAGTGCTCTTTCCGAATTTCGAAAAAATGTATTTAAAGCTTTTGATAAAAATATTTGTTGTTAAATCATCATCAAAATAAAGATTATTAGTAGCTGGTACCAAACCAATATCAATTTTAGATAAAAATCTAATTAAGTTTTTTTCGTTCCAATCAATGATTTTAAATTTTATCTTATCATTTTTAAATTTACCAAGAGATTTATCGTATATAAGATATAGTTCTATGTCGTAAATTTTAGAGAGTGTTTCAATAGCCCTTAAATAGTTTTGATTTGAACCTATAAGATTTTGGTAATTACCATGATAACCCAAAATAACTTTTTTTTTAAAAACATGTTTTTTAAGATTTAATGGATAATTCTCAATCTGAGGAAATCTAACAATATCATTTTTATAACTCTCTAAGTAAACTTTTTCTTCAATTGATCCAACAATAAAAAAGTCTGCTATTTTTAATTTTTTAATTTCATTGTTATTGTTATTACTTGGATGAATTAATCCTATTTTTGAATTTTTGTTTTTTGATTTTATCTCCTCTAAATCTTTTATTGTACAAAACTTTGAACAAATATAAAAATCATATCCAGTCTTTAAAGATTTTGAAACTGTAACTTTTTTAATCAATGGTTTCAGCCACCTGGAAAGATTTTCAATATATATTCTGTTAGAACCAAGTTTTTTTTCACCTTTATGTAGAAAAAGTACTTTCATGTAATAGTTTTCAGTTTGATTAAAATAGAATAGATTTTTTTCTTAAATAAATTTTTGAATTATTCTTTTTATTTGATTTTTCTTTGAAATCCCCTTGTCATATAATCTTGTCTGTAAGGTTCCTGTTAAAACACAAAACTTTCTTATATTTGAAGTTTTTTCTCTTTCAGTAACTCCATGAAGGGATTCGATAGTGTTTAAGAAAATTACAAAAGTATTTTTTTTATATTTAATAGTTTTAATTAAATCAACTTTATTATTATTTATCTCAGTATTTCTTGCATGATGAGATTTATCTAAATCAGTTTTTATATTTTTTTTCCAAGTTAAAATCTCTAAGTCTCCTCCTTTTGTGTTATCGTTTTCATCTCTTAAATAGTATAAACCTGTGAAAAGTTTCGTAGGCTGATCTAAATGTGCTTTTCTAACTGAATTGTAATTTTCTTGCACTGGGGAATTGGCACTTACAGCGATATTTGTATAAATGTTTTCAATTTCAGGAAAAGAATTATTATAAATTTCTATAAATTTCTCTTTAAATATTTCTTTAAATTTTAATTTAAACTCATCACTTGTATTTTGTTTTAAAAATTCTTTCCAAATAGTTGGTGTCTCAGTATCATTCCAGATAGATGGTCCTGGACCTTTTCTAGTTTCCTTATACATTAAATCTAATCTCTTGTTTGATAATTTAAAATCATTCATCTCTTGAAATTTTTTTTTAGGGTAATTCTCTATTAATCTTTCACAAACTTCATTAGGCAACGCATTTTCGATAACTAAATGCGGAAAAGGCTTTTCAATAAAATGATTTTTTTTAAAATTTTGAAAAAGGGAGCAATTCATAAGAAGTTATATAAAGGTTAAAAATTAAATTTTCAAGAATTTAAATTTAAAAACACTTGTGAAGATAATATACAAAATATTAATTTTTTTTCTTCATTATTAATTTGATCCTTGTTTACTAATTTTTCAATTTTTTCTTTTTGAACAAAATTAAAAATATCTGAGTTTTGAAATATTAACTCTTTTGTATTTTTGTTTTTGATATCAAAAATGCTTCCTAAAGAAGCATTGAAGCCCTTTTTTTCTCTATTTAATCTAATTCCATCTTCTAAAATTCCATTCATGCTCTCTCTTAAAAGATATTTTGAGTAACCGTTTTGAATTTTAATTGAATAATCAATATTGAATAAATATTCTACTAATCTATAATCCATATAAGGTGATCTATTCTCAATAGAATGATTCATAAAATTTAAATCCTCCTCTGTAAGTAAATGTTTTAGTGAGCCGGTATGTACATCATTCAAAAGCATTGATGTAAGTGTATCTGTTTCATACTCATTTATCAGCCTATTGTTAATAATTGAATCTTTATCCTCTGTAAAATAATCTTTTTCAATTAGATCTAATCCGTCATTGCTCAAAATCATCTCTTTTGTGTTTTGATTTAAATATTCATCATAAGCTTTAAACTTAGCATTTCTTATAAACGGATGAATAAAATTTTTGAAATATTTTAAATTTTTCTCAAATAGATCAGAATTTAGGTCCTTTAATGATTTTAAGTGAGCTAAATAATGAAAATAATAACCAGTAAAAACTTCATCACTTCCTGTTCCAGTTAATGCTACTTTAATGCTATCTTTTGATATTTCTTTTGCCAGTAAATTTTGAATTAAACCAGTTATAGTGCCAAGAGGTTTATCATGATATTTAATAGTATTTATAAGTTCGCTTAAAACGTCTTTTCCCGAAAGGTTAAGCTTTATATTTTCACAATTTAGATCATTAGTAATTCTTTTAATTTGTTCTTCCTCATTATAATTTGGGTTAACCCTATCAACAATTGAATATGTCAATATTTTTTTATTTAATTCTTTAACTGCAATAGAAGCAACTGAACCGGAGTCAATACCTCCACTTAATGAAAAAGCAATAGGAACATCTGATTGCATTCTTAAACGAGTGCTATCGATTAATAGTGACTTTACATCGTTTAATACTTCTCTTTCATTAAGTCTTTTGTCAATAGCTTTATAATTTAATTTCCAATAAAATTCTTTTTTTACATTTAAATTTTGATCTATTTCTATTACTGCCCCACCAGGAACTTTAAAAATATTTTCATAAAATGTTTCAAAATTCATGTAAATAGATCTATAACCATAGTAAAGATAATCCCTTATCTTATTAATATTTTTTTTTGAACTTAAACTTTCATCTAAACTTCTAATAAAGTTTGTCTCTGATCCAAAATAAACTCCATTAGAGTTTTTTAAATAAAATAAAGGTTTTTCACTGAGCCTATCGTTTGATAATAATATTTTTTTATCATTATTATCCCAAATTGCTATAGACCAAATACCATTAAATTTTTCAAAACATTTTTTTCCATAAAAGTTATAAGCTGATAAAGCTACCTCAGCATCTCCTTTTGAATAAAATTTTTCTCCTTTAGACTCTAAGTCTTTTCTTATTTCAACGTAATTATAAATTTCACCATTAAAAATTATGGTATTTCCTGACTTAGTCATAGGTTGGTCTGAATTTTTTGAAAGATCAATTATAGAGAGTCTTGAGAATAAAAGATAAATATTCAATTCCTGAGTTTTAAAATTTTTAAAATCTTGAACATCAGGACCTCTATTTTTCATGATTTTTAACGTACGATCGATGACTCCCTGATTAATATCAGTCTTACCTATAAAACCAGAAATTCCACACATAAAATATTTATTTAAAAAGATTATTTTTTTTTATAGTTATATTTTGTTTTTCAAAATTAATTATATGATCTACGAAATTTAAGTATTCTTTTTGGTGAGATGAAATTATAATTATCTTATCTTTAAGTTTGTTTTTAATATAATCAATTACTAGTAATGTGTTTTCTTGATCTAAATTACTTGTAAATTCATCAAAAATAAAAACATCTGAACCAGAAATAATTTCTCTAATGAAATTTAATCTCTGTATTTGACCTCCTGAAAAGTTAGAAATTGTCTCATTTATTGTTTTATCTAAATCTTCTTTTCTATAATTCAAATTAAAATCTTTTAAGATGCTTAATATTTTTTCATCAGAAATTGAATTATTTTTAATTTTTAAGTTATCCCTCAAACTGATATCAAATATGCTATTTTGTTGATCAACATAACTGAACTTAGTTCTTAAGCTCATTAAGTCTAAATTGCTAATACTATCCTCGTTAAAAATTATTTCTCCTTCGCTTTTTTGATAGATCCCCAAAAGTGTCATCATTAAAGATGTTTTTCCAGTTCCTGAGTCTCCTTTTAATAAGTATGTATTATTTTTTTTAAAGTTCAAATTAACATTTTTTAAAATCAATTTATCAAATTCTAAACTTACATTTTTAAGAAAAATAGTTTTTATTTCATGTATTACTTTAGAACCTGTAATTTCTTTATCTTTTTCAATTTGATCTAAAAAGCTTTTACAATACTTATGAGCAGCATAACTTTTATTGTAAGATTGAAAGATCACTACCAACTCCATAATTTGAGCAAATAATCTTCTCATAATTACAAAAGTTATAATTAAAGTAGCAATATTAATTTTGAACTTCTCGAGACCTAAATAAAAGATAATTATTAATGATATTAATACTATTGGTTCTCTAAAAATTTTTGTAAACTTGTTTAATACAGTAAACTTAAAATTTTGATTATTAAATCTATTTATATACCCCCCAATATTATCAGGTAAAAAGTTTTTGTTACCTAAGCTTTTCACATATTTAAAGTTTTTTGTTAAAGAGTCCGAAAGATTTATTAATTTTTCATTAGTGAAATTTAGATTATTTTGGATTCTTCTTACAATTTTAAGCGTAAAAGAAAAAAATAAAAAAATTAGAATTGCAACTGAGATAGTAAGTGTAAGAAGTAAAATGGAAAAATTTAAGGCAAGTATTATTAAAAAAATTACTGTAAAAGATTTTTCAATTATATTGTATTGATTTAAAAGAGTAGTATGTGACTCAAATGATAAAACCACTATTGAGTTCTTAAATTTGCTTAAGCTGTCTGAGGTAGACTGAAATTTGGATTTTAAAAAATAATCTAATATTTTTTTTCTTAATCTTCCTAAGTAACTAAATGACGAATATGAAATAACTATTCTGTATAAAAAACTCAGACATGCTGATATTAAGATGCAAAATCCACAATAAAATAATAACCAATATTTAGTAGTTGGAAGATTTAAATATTTTAAATAATTTAATAATTCATTAATTAAATTATTATTTGCCTCAAGTTCAAAAAGAATAATGATAAAAGGGTAAATCAGCCCAATTGCTAAGAACTGCGTTAAAGACGCTAAAAAAGCCAAAATTAAACTTAATGTTTTATATTTTGACTCACAAAAAAGATCTATATGGCGATTTTTCATTTATTAATTAAATACTTTTTCTAAGTAAAAATTGAAAACGTCTTGACCTTGATAATCTTTAGGAAAGATAAGCTTGCTATAAATCTTTTCATGGCTCACTTGTTTTCTATCCTGAAGTTTTTTCATAACGTTATTAAAAATATTTTTGAAATTATCGTGGTCATGTGTTGTATTTATATCTAAAATACAATTTATTTTTGTTAAATGTTTTAGGATAATTATTTCTTTATTGAGTGATATAGCATCTAATAAAGCTGTTGTAAAAGTTCCCATAACTAAATCACTATTATTTATTAATTCAAATGTGGAAGTTGACTCTCCGATATGAATTTTACAATTATCATGCTTCTCTAAATCTTTGATAAAACTATTGTTGCTTGTTACCAATTGGGAAGGATGTAATCTAATGTTTAATTTAATATCTTTATAGTTTTTAGCGATATGCATCAACATCGCTTTTTCTAATTGGTAATTAGTGAAATGATTATCACTTGATGGATCTTTTTGAGCAAAGTATGTAATAATCTTTCTTTTCTTAACATTAAAACTATCTTTTTTATCAAAAATTTCTTTTTTTAGTAGGTTAGTCCACTCTCGAGTATATCTTAGAGGAAAAATTTGTTTTTTACTTTCTATCTCTCTGCTAAGTTTAGAAATTTTAAGATTAAAAAAGTAAAACCATTCAAAATTTTTATGCCCTGGGTAAATAGCGCTATTAACTATAGGATGGTTTAAATTTATTTGTTGGGTAGTTTTTTGATCAACTTTATCTTTTGGTCCATCCCAGGGTGGAAAACCATGTGGCAGATTTATAATCTGATTTTTTTTACTCAAATAATACAATAACTTAAATGGGTAATTTTGATTTTTAAAAATTATAAATATTTTGTTTCTTTTAAATGAGTAAAGAATAGCTTTAAGAATAAATAAAAATTCAATTAATTTTTGTAAAGAAAACCTCATCATATTAAGGAAAAAGAAAGTTTTATTTTTTTCAAAACTTTGAAAATAAATATTTTTTTTCTTAAAATAAATTTTTTTCAAGAACGATATATAAACATTGCTTATTGCAAAATTTATCTTAACATTTTTTTTTTTTATAAGTTGAAAAAATTCATTTTCATTTAAATAAACGTTTGAATTGTTATAGCTTAAATCTGTCAGTATTATATTAGAAGAGGAAACACCTTTTTTCAAAAGTGCATAAATAATTGGAGCTGCATGATCTATATCTGGAGATCGTCTTACTAAAAAGTAATATTTTTTTTCCATCAATATAAATTAATTTAACGATATAATTTTATTTTTTTTGTCAAATATATATCTTGCGTCATATAGGTTTGTTTTGATGGAAACTTTTTTTATTAAACGAATGGGTTGAGTATTTTCTTTTAAAAATTTAATAATTTTTTGTCTATCTACGTATATATTTCCATTAAATTTGTTAAGGATTTTTTTTAATAAAAATAAATCATTTTCATAATCAATTGAAATATTTAGTTGATTTTGTAAATTAAATAACTTTCTTATCTTTATATTTTCGATCTTATAAAGATCCCTTCTCAAAAAAAAATATGTTAGGTATTCTGTAGAATTCCTATTTAAAATAGATTTTTCGCATTTCACTAGGGCCTTCAATGAAAAAACTTCAGATCTCATACCGATCGGCATACTCATCGTGTAAGTATAGTCATTATTGTTTTTAATATGTGCTCTGACTAAATCTTTAATTGTTTTACAATCTGTGAAAGGATTGTCGCCAGTTACTCTTACAAAGTGCTTAAAGTTGTATTTTCTCATGCACTTAAGAATGCGACCTAAAACATTTTTATTTTGACCAAAAAAAATTTTTAATTGATATTTTTTTCTTAGAGTTTGAAAAAATCTCTTACTTCCTGTGCCAGATGAACAAATAATTAAGTTTTTGCTTCCTATTTCTTTTATAATTCTTTTAATTAATATTTCAATGAGTGTTATGCCATTGAGTTTGGTTTTAATCTTATCTTTAAGTCTTTTAGACCCTAATTTAGCAATTATAAAAATACCAATTTTATTTTCTTTTAAAGTTTTACTAAAATTTTTAGAAACTTTAGATTTTTGATTCATCTTTTAATATTTTTAAATCTGATTTTGATAAAAATTTCCCTAAGTTGATATTTTTTTTTGTAATAAATTTATTTTTTTTAAAATAAAGTCTTTTTAGGCCATTACTATTTTTAGAACGTAAAAAAGTTAAGTCATTTTCTCTTAATTTGGAATTAATTTTTATGTTTTGTTTAGCATAGGCTTTTTTATGCATTTCTTCGGCATATTTATATTCTTCTTTACTCATTTTATTTTTTTCAAAATTTTCACTTATTGTCTCAAATAGTCTTACTGATCTGATTAATTTATTATAGTCTCGAAACTCTACAGAAGAAATATAATCATATGGTTTCTTCTTTAAATTAAGACAAACATGTTTTTCAAAATAAGAACAATTCAAATTTTTTGATAAAAGTACGCTTGCGATTAAGTCATTTGAAAGACCAAATAATGAGTGGTCAGCGTAGCCAAAGCTATAATTGTCTTTTTTAAATTTTGAGAACAGGTTAAATCTAAGTCTTTTTAATTCTGAAGGATAAGACTGAAAACCATACATTAATATTATCTTATTTTTATGCTTATTTCTTTTTAATCTATTTATAATAAATTTGATTTCATTGTTAGTAAAACCGGACAAATTTAAAAAAACTTTTTTAAAATTTTTTAAAGAGTCATTTATTAAAGTGAAATTATCACTTTCTGTTGTAGAGATTTTTAGTGAAACAAACCTTTTAAACTTTTTGCAGAAATTATAACTTTCTTGATCAAAAGGCTCTAAAATTAGCTTTGTTTTATATTTAAATTTGTTAATAATTTTTATCCATTCTGAGTAAGTAATCTCAATCTTTTTAAAAATGTTAAAATTTTTTTCATTTTTTGGGTATAGATTTTCTGTTTTAAAAATTTGATACTTTAAGTAATTAGCTTGTGACCTTAGATGTAGTTTCGATAGCTTTATAACATCACTACCATTTCCATTGTGACTGGAAGCTATTTCTGAAATAAAACTAATTTTTTCTTTTTTCTTTTTTTTCATTGTAAAATAAATTTTAAATGTTGTGAAAAATTATAAATAATAATTAATAAATTATTTCCAATTATAAACGTCTTTAAAAGTGCAATTTTTACAAATTTCTGTATTTAAACCGCCACATTTTAAATGGTCGTCTCTTACTTTATTAATTTCTTTACCAAACCAAATATTTTTTATATCTTCTATTTTTTGCTGTGGTTTATTAAAAACTTTAGGCATTACCACCTTATCTAAAAGTTCAAACCCTTTTTCTTTATTTTGTACTTTATTAAATACACTTAAGTAGTCATTTTTATTATTAAAGCTTTTAGGGTTCGTGTATCCCACTATATGTTTTGCTCCCCAGTCAAAACAGCACATAGCTACCTTGCCTTCGTAAGTAATCATTAATCTTTGAAAAGGTTGTTCACAAGGAATTCTTCCCTTAGATATTTTAATTTCACCAGATATTTCCTTTAAATATGGTGTTCCAGATGGTAAATTTTCTTCATTAATTTTTTTGTTATAAGCGGCAAGTTCACTTTTACTTAAATCTTTAATTTCACCGCCTCTCTCTGTGTATTGACTAAGGCTCACATCATCGACATAGTCTTCGAATAATTTAAAAAAATTATCAATTTCATGCATAGTTTCGTTTGTTAAAATCATTTGAATTTTTGTATATGGAAAGGGAGACTTAGTTTTATCTTTAATTTTTTTAAAATTTTTAATATTTTTATATACTTCATCAAACTTATTTTTTTTAAAACGACCTGGTCTCATTTTTTCGTAAGTTTCTTTCGAACCACCATCAAATGAATAAATTATAAAATCTAATCCAGCATCAATTAGTTCTCTAGATTTCTTTTCACTCAATGTGGTTGCATTCGTATTGATAATTGTTTCCAGTATACCTTTTTTTTTAGCGTAACTTATAAATTTTGGTAATTTTGGATGAAGAAGCGGTTCTCCTCTCCAATTAAATTTTATACTTGGGACATTTAAATCTGCTGCTTGATCGATTAAACTATAACAAAATTTTTCATCAATTATTTTATCTGGTGTAACTTCATGTTCACGAAAGCAAAATGGGCAAGCTAAATCACAAATTGAGGCAACTTCGATATCAATACATAAAGGATTAACTTCATGCTCGACTAATTTCTCTGCCTGGATTTTCTTATTAATAATGCTTTTAGGTTGTTTAGTCCATTGATCTCGATAAATTTGGAAATTTTTTTTAAGTTTTTCTAAAATTATTCTATTCTCTGATAGAGATTTTGTTTTTTTATATAAAAAAGCTTTATTTGAACTCATATTTTTTAACATGTATGAAACTCTATCTTTAGGCTTAAATCTTTTGCTTTTAAGTAATGACGAACCTGTAAGAACTTCGCCAGACTTAATAAAATAATCTTTTTTATTTATATCGCTCATAATTTTATTTAATCCTTGTAAAGATGATAATTAATGTTTTTTAATGTTCTTTCTACCTTTTTTTAACTCTTTTTTCGTAAATACAGTTCTTTTAGAATTTTTTTTGATATGAGTTCAAATATTAAGTTTTTTTAACTCAGGTTTTTTACTAAAAATATTTTTGTTTAGATATAAATCGACAATTTTATCTTCAAATGTTTCATAAATTATTTTCAACATCGACGGCTTCCAATCAGACTTGTAAAATAATTTTCCTTTAGAAATTAGAGAATTGTCATAGTGTGGTTCAATTTTATTCTTTATTCTGTAATCTAAGTGTTTAATTACTAAATGAATATCTTTTGAGGCCTCAACAACTGCTTTTGATGCAACATCATGTATTCCGTCATTTTTTTCTAATTTTGGCACATTATTATGTAAAATTTCTCCAGTATCCAATTTGTTATTAATAATATGAAAAGTTGTACCTGCCATAGTAGGTTCTAAAAACAAAAATGGCCAAAACATTGTTATTGCACCTTTGTAGTAAGGTATTAACCCTAAATGCAAATTTATAGTAAACTTTGGCAAAATACTTAATATTTTATTTTCCAAAATAGGAATTCCGCTTATTATACAAATATCTGGATTAATTTTTTTTAATAAGTCTTGATGTTTTAGTAATTCTTTAATATTCGAAATTGAAATAATATTTTGCTCCTCAAAATTGCCAGTAAGTTCAAATTTAAATCTTTTATTTTCAGCTTCCCGACGCTTTTCAAAATGAAGATTCCAAAGTTTTTTTAGACTCAAGTCTAAATCGCTCGGTGGATTAGGCATAATATTTTCTCTTTTGAATAAAAATAATCTTAAAATTTGGACTTCAGGGATTTGTTTTAGATATTCTAAGAAACAATAATTTCTTGGATGGTCACCACAAATAATTATCACTTTCATATTTTTTTTATAAGTTTAGTTTTTAACATCTCATCATAAACATCTAAAAAATCAATTAACTTATATTTTTTTTCATTACATATATCCAACAAACTTTTACTTCCATCAGCTAGATTTAAAATTTGTAATAAAAGATGATTAATCGCCGTTTTTTTCTTCGCCTGAAAATTCATCGTATTAGGGTATAAGCTAAAATTTTTAATCTTTGATAATTGGGGAGTACCAAATTGAACCCTTGCATACGGTGTAAAATTATTTTCTAAAGTAAGAATTATTTGTAAGTAAATATTCAAACTTTCTAAAATTGTTTTAAAGTTTATAAATTTTGGGTTATCTAAAGAGTTGTGGTATTCTTTAAATTCACCATACATTTTCCTCATAACTAATCCAACGGGTAAATTAAATCCAGGCGAACAAAATTGTCTTTCGTCTGAACCGTCCGGAAAAAAATCAACAATTTTTTTTTTAAATTTCAGAGAATTTATTACATTTAATGCAGCTTTATCTGCTAAAGAATTTCCTATTTTAGATTTTTTATAAGTAACTATTTTACCGTTACCAACGCAATTAATTATATAACCAGCAACAATATTTTTTAATTTTTTTCGATTTTGATGCAAGTAGGTTGCAGCACCGATATTCTCAGGACAACAAATAAAACGATAGCTGTATTTATGTGGCCCTGTAAGCTTCAAAATTTTATACAAGTATGACCACAATAATGGTCCACCAAGTTCATGATTTGCCAATTGAGGATGGCACAAATAGGTATAAAAAAATATCTCTTTTTTACTTTTTCCCTTAATAAGGTTGTTCGAATAAAATAGATTGCCGTTTTTAAAATTAGATTTTATTACGGCTTTATATTTTCCTTTTTTATTCATTTTTTTAAACTGGTTATAAGAAAGTGAAAATCCCCAATTTTTATTGTAATAGGAATGAACGTAAGGTATGGCGTTAGGAATTTTTGGTAAAGTAAATAAATGATTTTTTAGTTCATTAAATTCTAAGACTTTATTTACAGGTTCAGAATAGTTCATTACATGAAGGTTATGTTTTTTAAAATCAATTATTTTCTTTTTTTTATAAATTAAAAAACCATCCTCAATATTCCATTCTTTTGGTATAGTCCAATCTAATACTTTTGTTCCGGATTTTACTTTTTTAAAATTTATTTTTTCAATTTCATTTAAAATTCTAAGACTATCTAAAAACCCTTTGCCGGTAATACTTCGACAAATAGGATATAATTTACTGAAAAAATAATTTAGTTTTTTTTCATTGACAATTTTTGAAATATTTAAATTTTTAAAATTACTGATCATTTTTTTTGACAAAATTTATAATACACACCAACTAAATACCTTTTAGGTATTTTATTCTTAATTCTCGTCCTAATTTCACAAGATTGTAAAACTCTTCAGGTGTACTAGATAAAGCATGATCTCTAATTACATTACTTGATTTGTCTAATGTAAAATGTCTCTCTATTATAACTGCTCCCCTTGAGATTGCTAAAAGAGAAGTGTCTATATCTACGCAATGGTCACTCAAACCATCGTAGTAGGATTTATTAAATTTTTTTGGAAAATTTGTTAAATGTTTATTGAAAGTGGGATACTGATATTTACACCATAAATATTTTATATTATCTGTTTTTTTAAAAGGAAGAGATTTTTTATTCCACCTTCCAAGAGAGATGAATGTTTCCTTTTTAAATTTTAAAATTTTTTTAACCAAATCCAAATTTTCAACGAGAGTGCGTGAAGCAATTTTAAATCTTTGTGGCCTAAATGGTTTTAGTAAGTTTAGTGCCTCATCGTTAAAAACTGAAAACATGATTTCAATACCAAAATGATTTCCCCAATCATGCAATTTTTTAAGACTATCTTTATCTATATGATTCCGTTCTCCTTTTTTAGCTCTCCAACCCAACTGAAATTTAGCTATATTAGCCCCAGCGTATTTGGCCTCTTTTATTAACTCGTAGCATAAGTCAATATTTCCATTATGATTTTGGCCGATCTCGGCTACAAATGTAACATTTTTGATATTCATGATCTTTTCATCACTATCATAATAAGAATGAAATAAAAATTATATTCTTATTAAGTTTAAACTCGTATCATTTCTTACTTTAATAAATCGTATTTTTGTTTTTTTAGCGAGTTGTTTATCAACATCGCTATCACCAATAACGACTGACTTTTTATAATCAATTTTCCATTTTTTCTTTAAGCCTTGAATCATGCCAACGTTAGGTTTTCTCATTTTTAAATACTTATTTTTTCCAAACTTTTTTGAATATTTATAATATGGTGAGTAAGATATATCGTCTACATACAATCCTTTTGAGCTTAGCTTGTTAAGCATCCAATCACATAATTTTTTAAAATCTTTTAATGAATAATAAGCTCTTCCGATACCAGACTGGTTAGTAATTATAAAAATATAGTAGTTTTTAAAAATGCACTTTTTAATAAATGAGAATATATCTTTTCTCCAATAAAAGTTTTTTGAGTCCCCAACATAATTTAGATCTTTATTAATTACACCGTCTCTATCTAAAAAAATTGCTTTTTTTTCAAAAAAGTAATTTAAGTTTTTCTTGAAATAAAATAAATCTTTCTTAATTCCAATATCAATAAACTTAACTTTTTGTAAACTTATTATTTTATAGGATAGACTTTTTTTTAAAGTTTGAATTAGTTCTTTATCAAAATCTTCGGTTTTGGGATTTAATGAATTGATAATATCTTTATTTAAGTAAAAAATGCCTGAATTGATATAATTTCTATTTCTTTTAGTTTTAATCAAATATCTGTTTTTTTCAATTTTGAGTATTTTTTTCTCAAGGAATATACTTAATCCCTTTATTTTTTTATTTTCTACCAAAAATTGATATTTTTTAAAATTTATGTCTACAAATGTATCGCCATTCATTAAAATAAAATTTTTATCTATCTTGTGAAGATTTTTTTTGATCGCCATCATTTTTCCAGAAGAATTTTTATTATCTAAAGTGCATGTAATTTGAATTCCAAATAAAGTTTTTTTATCATATTTTTTAAAAAATTTTTCACTTTTAAAATTACAAAGTAATAAAATCTTTTTTATACCAAATCTTGATAAGTTTTGAATAATGTAGTCTAAGAAAACTTTTTTTTTCTCAATTATTAAAAGAGGCTTTGGTGTATTTTTTGTTAAATTACCTAGCCTTAGACCCTTTCCTCCTACAAATATAACCGCCTGAGTAAATTTTGGTTTATAAGATTTATTGTACTTAATAAATTTCATTAAAAATTATTTATAACAACATCAGACCCTTTATAGCTGAATTTTACATTTTCTAAAATTTGGTGTTTAAAAATCTTAGCTATTTTTTTTTTGGAACTTTGATTGCAAATAAACATCATAAAGCCTCCGCCGCCAGCGCCTAAAAGTTTTCCACCATATGCTCCACATGCCATAGCTTTTTTATGAATTTCATCTATTTCTTTTTTAGAAACTGACTTATCTAATTGTTTTTTACAATACCAATAATCGTTTAAGTAATTTCCCCAAGTTTTTAAAGAAAAGTTTGAAGAATTTAATTCTTTATAAGCTTCAAGAGTTAATTGATCAATTTTTTTCATTACAGAAAAGTTCATTCCTTTTTTTATCTTTGAGATCTTTTTTTTTTCAATTGAATTAGCATTTCTAAAAATACCACAATGAATAAATATCAAACTTTTTTCTATTTTTTTTACGTTATCTTTTTTTGAAATTGGTATCACTTTAAAATCTAATTTATTAAACCTAATGTAGTTAAAACCACCATATGAACACGAAATTTGATCTTGAACTCCAACACTCTCTTTTAATAACGACCTTTCGATTTTAATAGCAGTATTTGAAAGAAATTTTTTATTAATTTTAAGCATCTTGCTAAGACCGAATGCGTGAACTAACCCCACCGTAAATGATGAGCTTGATCCCAATCCTGACTGAGATACTAAATCTGAGTTATGTGATATTTCTATAGGCCCTTTTAATTTAAAGTATTTAATAGTTTCTCTAATTGAATTATGTTTTATTCTTCTGATGCTTTTGACCTCTTCGTGCCTAAAATATCTTAAACGATAATTTATATTATAAAATGAGGGTATTCTCCTTAGAGTGCTATAAGTAAATTTATCAATAGTAGCACTTATCACAGATCCATGATTTTTTTCATACCATTCAGGCAGGTCGGTTCCACCGCCAAAAAATGAAATTCTTAAAGGAGTTTTAATTAAAATCATATTCTTAAAAATTTTTTGAAAAATTTTTTTAATATTAATGAAACATCAAAGTACTTAAAAATCGATAAATAAAATTCATATTGTAAAAATAATTTAATTGAAACATATTTTTCTGTAAAAAAAATTCTAACCTCTTTAGGGCATTTAACTTTATCAATCTTAATAGTTTTTAATCTAAAACTACTTATTTGATTAATAAAATTAGGCATATACTTTTTAAATTCATATTTTTTTATGAATGTTTTGTAGCCGTGGTTTGCGATTTTTTCTCTTGATTTATTATTTTTAAGGTAAAATTTTATTTTTTTTAATAACTCATTATTTGTTTTGAACACCTCAAAATCTCTTCCGGGTTTAAAAAAATGGCTCAATGTTGAATTATACTCTGTTAATAAAAAACATTTACAAGAAAGTACTTCAAAAATTCTACCTTGCATATTTTTTAATTTACTTATTTTTTTTTTTTTAAAAAATATTTCATCAAAGTTATGTGAAAGACTGCTTAAGTTTAAATTTATTTTAGTATTTTTGATAGTATCAAAATATTTTTTTTGGCTTAAAAATGATGAATTTTGGTTTTCCCCAAAACATTGAATTGCAATTTTATTTTTTTTTAATAATTTAATTTGGTCTACTCTTTGATTTCTGATTAAGCCTATAAAACTTACTTCATACTTTTTATTTCTTTTTAATTTTTTTTTTTTTAAATAATTGTTAAATACAGGTGAGGCGTAAATTAATGAATTGCAACCATTTGCTTTGAATTTATTATGTATTTCAACTGTATTTGTTATATTGAGATCGTAAAATTTACTATAAAATTTTGAATAAACATCGTACAAAGCTAAGTCATCACCGTCTATCTTAATTCTAAACACTTTTCCTTGAATAGATTTTAAAAATTCAGGATCTACAAAATAAAAGCTTGTAATAATAAAAATATCAATTTTATTCTGAACAATTAATTTTTTAATATTTTTATTTATATCAAAAATATTTGAAGAACTATCATACTCAATAAAAAAAACTTTTTTAGGTATTCCATATTTAATTATTCCTTTTATTAATAAATCATAATAAAAAGATTTTTTTTTCTTTTTTAAAATAAGAATTTTTTTATTTTTAAAAATATTTAGCAAATTGAAATGTTGATTATCTTTTAAAAAAAAATTTTTGATTTATATTAATCTTCTAAAAATGAATTAAATCTATATTTATATAATTTTTTATTTTTTATAAACCAATTTATTGTTTCTTTAATTCCTTTATCTAATGATGTTTCAATCTTAAATTTAATTCTTTTTTGAAGCTTATTTCCTAACACACGTTTTTTATCTCCTGAATTTTTTGTTTTTTTCCATTTGATTTTCAGAGGTCCATTAGGAACTGAGTTTGCAATTTTTTCAGCTATCTCTTTAATTGAGTATCCTCTTCCACTTCCTAAATTTATTGGATCACGAAATTTTTTTCTAACTACTTTAATCATCCCTAATGCTACATCTTTTGAATAAATAAAATCTCTTATTGGTTTGCCGTCTCCCCATACCTCAAGAGTACCATTTTTTGTTTCTAAAGCTTTTTTAACAAGTGAAGGAATCACCATAGCATTATTTGTATCAAAATTATCATAAGGTCCATAAACATTGGCCGGTCTTACTATAAAAATATTTTTCCAGCTTCCCTCGGACTGATAACATTGTGCTTGAAGCTCACAAATTCTTTTTGCCCAACCCGGAAACTTGTCATTTTCTGAAGGAAATGTTTTCCAAACATCTTCCTCATTTAAAACACTACGTGGCGAGTAAACACCAACCGAACTTGTAAAAAGGTAATCTTTTACTTTAGCTCTTTTAGCTGCCTCCATCATATTTAAGCTAAATTGTATCGTTGGAACAAAAAATTTAGAAGGTTTTTCCATAGACATTTTTGGAGATCCCTTTATGCCTGCAAGGTGAAACACTATGTCTTTCCCCTTACAAATTTTCAAACAGTTTTTAAAATCACGAAGGTCTTGATAAATATATTGAACTTTATCAACTGGTTTTATTTTATCTAAAGAACAAGAAGTAACTTTTGCTCCGTATGAAACTAAAAGTTTTGTAAGTGGCACTCCTATCATGCCTGTGCCACCAGTCACTAAAACTTTCTTATTAAAGAAATAATTTTTTTTATTTTTTATTGTACGAGTCGCCATTTTCAATTATTAGAGTAGATTTAGAATCTTTTCTTAAATATGCTTTTTTGTAAGTATTAAAAATTTGTTTCGTGCTTGTCAGTCTTACAAGCTCTATTTCGGTTAGTATACTTTTAAAAATTTTCGTATAATCTTGAGTATGCTGAACTCCTCCATTTAAAGGACTTTTTGAACCAATTGAAGTTCTAATAATTACTTTTGGCTTAAAATCTTTTGATGACATGAGTCTAATTTTATCAAGATGGTTCACTATTTGATTCATAGCAAGTATCAAAAAATCAAATCTTGGATAAATGCATATTG
>MDTB01160008.1_pt1 | contig 21030 bp, 19 predicted proteins | sample 811161 | NCBI WGS metagenome assembly MDTB01 (sample SAMN05326650, study PRJNA326480) | marine metagenome | isolation source: seawater | place: Mediterranean Sea | collected 2009
CAAATTGGTGGTAATTTAGCCTTACTTGCTGCGCAAAAAGAGTTAGGTGACATTATAATTTTTGATATACCAAAATCTGAAGGAATGGTTAAAGGAAAGGCTTTGGATTTAATGCAATTGCGACCTCATGATGGCCATGACTCTAACATCACAGGTTCATCTAATTGGAATGATCTAAAAGATACCGATGTCTTTATTATAACTGCTGGAATTCCTAGAAAACCAGGAATGAACAGAGAAGACCTTCTTGATATTAATTTAGGCATTATAAAAAACGTAGCTGAAAATATAAAAGCTCAGGCGCCCAATTCTTTTGTAATTGTTATATCTAATCCACTTGACGCGATGGTCTATGCTTTTCATAAAGTTTCAGGATTTCCTAAAAATCAAGTAGTTGGAATGGCAGGAGCACTAGACAGTGCTCGATTTCGAACTTTTATTGCTATGGAAACGGGACTGTCCGTTCAAGATGTTACATGCATGGTTCTGGGAGGCCATGGAGATACTATGGTGCCTATTACCAGGCTAGCTACGGTCGGAGGTGTACCAGTTACCGACTTAATCCCTGAAAAAAGGCTTAAAGAAATCGAAGATAGAACTCGAGTTGCTGGCGGAGAAATTGTCAAACTTTTTGGTAATGGCTCTGCATTCTATGCTCCTGCTCAATCTGCAATTGAGATGGCTGAATCATACATTCGTGATAAAAAGAGAGTTATACCTTGTGCCTCATTGTGTGAAGGAGAATTTGATATAGATGGATACTTTATTGGAGTTCCAACCGTTATTGGTTCTTATGGAGTAGAAAAAATACTTGATTTTAAGTTAACAGCCATTGAAAGAGAAGAGCTTACTAAAACTCTTAATGCAGTCAAGAAAACTGTTAAAGAGACTAAATTATAGTAAAATAAATCTTTGATTGTTCCAGTAAATTCATTTTAATCCACATTGATATGTTACGAATACTCATTTGATATTCTGATTACTATTAATATTTCTTTTTAAACCAACAAACTTTGTTCGCTTAACAGATGACCCTTTAAAAAGTTCACGAAACTTTTTTTCATCTAAATTTTGCCAATCTTCATTACTCCAATTTAAAATTTCTTCCTTGGGTTTAAATAATTCTTCATCCGTTTCTGTTGCAAACTTACTATTCCAAGGACATACGTTTTGACAAATATCACATCCATATATCCATCCATGAAGCCCCTCATTCTCTTCTGAAAATTCTCCCCTATGTTCAATATTTAAGTATGAAATACATTTTTCAGCATTTATTTGATATTCTTCTAAGGCTCTTGTTGGACATGCATCAATGCAAGCAGTACAAGTTCCACATAAATCTTCTTTAAAATTCAAATCATATTGTAATTCTAAATCTAAAATTAATTCACCTAAAAATATCCAACTCCCATAGTCTTTGGTAATGAGATTCGTATGCTTACCAATCCATCCCAAACCTGCTCTTTGTGACCAAACCTTCTCCATAACTGGGGATGTATCTGAACAAACTACTCCTTTAATATTTTTCTCAAATTTATTTATCCATTGAAGTAATTGATATAATTTCTTTTTAACTATCATATGATAGTCTTCGCCCCAAGCATAATTACTGAATTTATAGTCAGACTTAATATCTTTTTGTTTAAAACCTGTGAAATAATTCAGACCTACAGATATAACTGATTTTGCATTTTTAAAATATTTATGAATGTCACCCCTTTCATCTTTTCGATTATACAACCATTTCATAGAGGCATTTTTGCCTTCTGAAATCCATAATTCTAACTTTTCTCTTTCGTCTGCAGTAGATACAGCTTTTGATATTCCGACCTTATGAAAACCAAGTTCAACTGCTTTTAATTTTATTGTTTTAGAACAAATTTCCATTTAAAAATTAATTAATAAAAAGTGCCATTTAATTTATTGAAATTATATATGCATATAAACTTCAATTTAATTAAGTTAACTTTTGTAACAATATTTTCTTTTAATTAAACAAACTGATAATTATTTCTTAACATTCTATGAAAATCTTGGTCTTTGGAGGAGCTGGCTACATTGGAACTCATACAGTTTTGGAGCTATTAGACGCAGGGTATTCAGTTGTAGTTTTTGATGATTTTTCAACTGGAGAAAGGTTAAATATAGATAAAAGAGCTACTATTTATGAAGGAAATATTTTATCTAAAGTTGATTTAATAACAGTATTCAATGACCATGATTTTGATGCAGTTATGCATTTTGCCGGGTTGAAATCAGCTAGAAAATCAATGAATAATCCTGAGGATTATTCTGATATAAATATCATTGGTTCAATAAATATTTTGAATCAGATGATAAAAAATAATGTTTCTAAGTTTATTTTTTCATCCTCAAGTTCAATATATGGTGAACCTATTAAATCGAAAATAAATGAAAGTCACCCATTACAACCTATCAGTTATTATGGTTTCACAAAGTTAGAGGTTGAAAATATTTTAAAATGGTATTCAACAATAACTAATTTAAACTTTGTATCTCTAAGATACTTTAATGCCGCTGGCTATGATATGAAATCTAGAATTAAAATACCTGAAAAAAGATCTCCCAATTTGATTCCTAGGATTATGAAAGTTCTTTTGAAAAAACAAGAATTTTTAGAAATTTTTGGCTCTAATCATTCAACTAAAGATGGTACTTGTATTCGAGACTATATACATGTTTCAGATATAGCTTTGGCTCATATAGAATCGTTGAATTATTTAAATCATAATTTGAACCATCTAGTACTTAATCTTGCAACGGGAAATGGGTATAGCATTTTAGAAATTATTAAAGAATTTGAGAGACAATCTGGTTACGAAATTCCATTCAAGTTTGCAAATCGGAGATCAGGTGATCCAAGTATAGTTGTATCAAGCTCAGATCTAAAAAATAAAGAATTTAAATGGGAACCAAAATATTCAAACTTAGAATCTATAATTAGTTCTGTTTTATCTATTTATAAAATAAAAAAAAATTTATAAATTTTCTCAATATCATAATTTTTAAGTATATTATACCGTCTTAAACAAAGAATAAATTAAGACTTGTCTGGTATATGGTTTTAGGATAATTTACCATTCAAAAAAATTTTATATCACAATCATACAAGGTTATAACATGATAAAAAAGATACTATTTAATATCTCAATTGCATTACCAATTGCTTTTTCATTGATAAATGCTCAAGATGCGGACCCAATTGAAGCAGCTAGACAAGCTAAATTAGCTGCTGAAAAGGCAGCTGCGGATGCTGAAGCAGCAACTGGCGCTGCAATCGAAGCTGCTGCTGCAAAAGCTGCTGCAGAAGCACGTGAAAAAGTAATAGCTGATAGAGAAGCTGAGAAAGCAAGAAAGTTAGCTGAAAAAGAAGCCGCTGAGAATGCTGAAATTGATGCTGCTGCAGAAGCTGCTGCGTTAGAAGCTAGGAGAAAATTAGCTGCAGAATTAGGTTTAGAACTTGAAGAAGTACCTGATAGTTCTATTAGTGCTCAACTGCAAATAGAAGGCGATACCACTGAAGTAGAACTAAATGAAAAAAGTAATGTTCTTGAGGGATTTAATTTTGGTTTTGCATCAAGCGTTGGCTTCATTAGCGGAAAGGCAATCTCAGATGTTCCGATCGGAGGTACATTTGTTATTACTACTCCTTTTGGAAAAAAACTCGGACCACTAGATCTAACACTATCATTAGGACTGGGTACTTATACTGGAAATAATGACAATGGAACAGTATTAGATCCGTTTTTTGCTGGTATTGGTGCAAACTCAGTTTTAGCAGAGTTTATCTTTTCAGAAACTCACCTTGGTCTTGTTGGAAAAGGATTTGGTTTTAGACAATTTGCAGGAGTTACCTTAGAAAGATTAATGAAAAAAGGATTGAATCTACCATTTAACATACTTGTAGGTGGAGAAGGATTTTTAAGCACTGATATTGAAGGCTCAGGTGTTAGTACTTATTGGGGAGGGTTTGGAATTAGATTAGATATTGGTATTTAATCCCAAGAATATTATTAAAAAAAGCGACTAATTCTAGTCGCTTTTTTTTTATATATTTTTTTTAATTAATAATTTTTGAATTATTCTATTATTATACCTGTTCATAATGAACAAGACACATTACCTAGACTTTTAAAAGAACTAAAACAATATTCTCACATAAATGAAATATTATTTATTGATGATGGTAGTGATGATTTATCAAATAGAATTTTATCTGCTTGCCCTTTTATAAATTTGATAACTTTAGATAAAAATTATGGAAAAGGATTAGCCATTAGAAAAGGACTTTTAAATTCAAAGTATAAAAGTATAATCATAACAGATTCTGATTTAGAATTAAAAACTCAAGAATTAACAAAATTAATGATTTTGAATAAAAATCAAAATATCCATTTTGTTTTAGGGTCACGATTTGAAATAAATAGACCTCTAGATTCGATTTGGGATATTGGAAATTTTCTTTTAACAAAGATATTTAATTTAAAAAATTTTACAAACCTAAAGGATGCCCTCTCATGCTCTAAATCTTTTTATAAAAATGATATCAATATTAGTAACCTTAAGTCAAATAATTTTGATATTGATGTAGAAATATCATCCTTATTAATAAAGACCAATAAAAAACCAATAATTATACCTTTATCTTATAATAGAAGAAGTATTTATGATGGTAAAAAATTAAAGATATCTGATGGTTTCAAAATATTTTTAAGAATATTACATTCTTAGTATTTATATTATAAACTTAGATTATTTTTAAAATATACTTTTATACCTACTTTAAAATAGCTTTCTTCCCTTTCAAAGTTTCCATCATTTAAATTTAATATTAATTCACCTGAAATATTCTGTAACCACCAGTATTCAAATTTTAAATACATAATATTTGAACTAATAACATCTCCACTTGGAAAATCATCTTTTAAATAATCTTTATATTCTTCATATGGTCTAAATATAAGACTTTCCTCTCCAATTGATAATTTTCCAATCTTAAATTCAGAAATAAAGTTTTTCCTATTAAATATATTTAAACCTAAAGAAGACTCACGAGCATCACTACCATATTCCCACCCTAAGGGTTTACTTCTTTGAATAAAATTATTTGTTCCATTCCCATGTCTTAAAGTTGGAGTTCCAATACTAATTACAGAAGAAAAGAGCGTACATATAATTTTATCTGTTTTTATTGGTGTATATGAAAATCTTGAAGAATAACCATTACCATGTTCCTTTCCCCAATCTAATTCAGATTGATCTAAAACAAATTCATCAATTAAATAGTTAAATGATAGTCTAAACTTTTTCCTAAAAAAAAGATCAAAGTGAAATTGCCAAACTGCATTTGCTGCTTCTGATCCAATTACATTTAAATGATTATTTAATTCTACCTCCAAATGACTTGATATAGGATTGAGGTATCCAAAATCTAAACCTCTATTATAACCTGAATAAATAATAGTTTCTGAAAAGCCAATAATTAAAGATTTTTTATTTGTCCATTCTAGCCCTTTAAAAACTATATATCTATTTATCTGGTCAGAATTACTCTCCAAAAATCCATTTAAATAATTTACTTTAATTTTTCCATAATTTGAAGACAACCTAAAATAATCATAAGCTGGTGAATTATATTTCATCGTTAGGTTTATATTTTCGCCTGCACCAATAGATTCTCTCCCTCTAACAATTTCAAGGCAAACCCATTTATTTTCATAACCTATACCTGACATATCCGTCTCTCCAGAGATAAAACCACCTCTATTGATATCCATAGGGATACCAGAATATCTTTCAAATTCAGAGATATCATTAACTAATCGAGGATAAAGATAGCCAAAAAAGTTAATTTTATAGTTAAAGTGTAAAAAACCATAAATTTCTAAGGCTTTACTTCTATTTTTTAAACCAATCTGTGTTTTAATATTTAATGAATCATTTTTTTGATTTTCTTTTAAAAATTCCCTAAATCTTGGTGAACTAAAATTTGTATTATTTTCCCAATTCTCACCACAGTCAAATAATAAATTTTTTAATTTATAATCGAAGAATTCATAAGGAATTTGCTGTGAAAAAGTTTTAAATGAGGTACATAAATAAATAATTATGGAAAATAAAAAATAATGTCTATACATTTTATTATTTATTCCTTAATAGGATATATTTTAAAAATTTTCTTTTATGCTTCACCTTTAATTGAATAAGGAGTAACTGATTTTTCAACATTAATTGAATTATATAATCTAGGTTGATATGTAGGAATTAATTCTCTCAAGTTAGATTGAATACCATCATGATCTAATATTTCGGCTTTTTCAATAAGTGATTCAACTAATAATTTAAGTTCTTCCCAAGGAATCGTTCTTTTTTGGTCTTTCAATATCAATATTTTAGTATGATTTGTTTTTAATTTATTTTCTCCTAGCATTTGTAATTCTTCATATAATTTTTCTCCAGGTCTTAATCCGGTGTAGACTATCGGAATCTCAGTTTCTGGTTCAAAACCTAATAGACGAATTAAATCTCTAGCCATTCTATCAATTTTTATTGGTTTACCCATTTCTAATAAAAATATATTACCTTTTCTACCTAAAGCACCAGCCTGCAAAATTAATTGAGCAGCTTCTGGAATAGACATAAAGTATCGTGTCATTTCAGGATGTGTTATTGTAACAGGACCACCATTTTTAATCTGCTTCTTAAATATTGGTATAACACTTCCTGAGCTGCCTAAAACATTACCAAAACGAACAGCTAAAAACTTTGTTTTTGAAATAATATCATGTGATTGAATTAACTTCTCTGCCAATCGTTTAGTTGCACCCATAATATTAACTGGATTTACAGCTTTATCTGTTGAAACAAGAACAAATTTTTCTGCATTATATTTATGTGATAATTCAATCATGTTTTTTGTACCCTCAACATTAGAATGAACAGCTGTCCAGGGTTGAACTTCTTGAATAGGTACATGCTTATAAGCAGCCGCATGAAAAACTATATGCGGTCTATTTTCAAAGTACACCCTATTTAATTGATTTATATTTAAAATATTCACAAGGATTGGTTTGATTATTGTTCTTGTTCTTTGAAAATTATCCTTTTGCCCTATATTAAAAATACTTTCCTCATTAAAATCAATACAAATTATTTCAGATGGTTCAAATGCTAAGCACTGTTTTAACAGCTGAAATCCTATCGAACCTCCTGCTCCAGATATTAAAATTCGTTTCCCATTTAAAAATTTTTTGATAGATTTTAAATCTAGATTTATTTCATCTCGTCCTAACAAATCAACATATGAGACATCCCTTATTTCTGAAATAGAAATGTCTTTGTCTATTAATTCATTAAGACTTGGTACTGTTTTGTACCTTTTTTCTGTTAATTTACAATTATCAACAATCATCCTCATCTGATCTCCACTAGCAGATGGGATTGTTATTAATATTTCATCGTACTCAATTTCTAGGTTTTTTAAATTATCTATTTTGCAAAAAATAGGAAAGCCATGTATACTTTTTCCTATTCTATCTATACTATCATCAACAAGTCCTACAACTTCGTAATGACTTCCAGGAGTATTAACAATTTCACGAATTATTTTTTCTCCAGTTTTTCCTGCTCCAACTAAAATTAATTTCTTTTTATTAATTCTTATTTTTCTACTTTGAAGGACTTTAAAATGCGAATAATAAACTCTAACAGAAATCCTACTAAAACAAATAATTAAAATATTTGTTAAATAAAAAATTAATAAAACAGATCTTGGATATCCTTCAAAAGATGATACCCCGAATATGATTAAAAAGCTTATAAGTGAAGAAATGGAAACTAATTTAATTATTGAAAAGAGCTCCCACAAACTTGTAAATCTCCAAATAGACTTGTAAAAATCAGAAATAAAGAAAAATGTTAATTGGAGTAACAATATCATCGGAAGCCAATTAAAAACTGGCTTAATCCAAATTTCTGGATTTTTAAAATCAAACCTTAAATAAAAAGCTATAGAATAACTTAAAGATATTAAAATCATATCTAAAACGATTAAAAATAAAATACGATGGCGTTTATATAATTTATTCAAGAAGACTTCCTTAGATTTAAATTAAATATAAATAATAAAATTACCTATAATAGAATATTTAAGTAACTAATAAGAAATATTTTTAGATTTACTCACATTAATTACTGTTCTGTACAAAATTATCAAATCAAGTTTAAATGATTTATTGAGATAATAGTAATAATCCATTTTAACTTTTTCTTTAATACTAATTTTATCTCGACCATTTACCTGAGCCCAACCTGTAATACCTGGTTTTATAAGATGAATATCTTTTTTAGTTCTATAATTTATTAGATCTTCTTGATTATACAATGCTGGTCTTGGACCTATAAATAACATTTCTCCCTTTAAAATATTAAATAGCTGAGGTAATTCATCTATGCTAAGTTTTCTAAAAAAAGATCCAGTTTTTGTAAAAGTATTTTTATTCGTTTTCATTAGATGAGTTGGTATATTGGGAGTATCTTTTTTCATTGTTCTAAACTTATAAAAAGAGAAGTATTCATTTTTAAATCCAACTCTCTTTTGTGTAAAGATAACAGGTAATCCATCATCAAAAAATATAATAATACCAATTAATAAGAAAATAGGTGAAAATAATATTAACAGTACTAAACTTAATAATTTATTTATAAACATATTTTTTATTGTTTTAAAGTATACTCTAGTTTTACATATTTCTGAATTTTTTTTGAACAATATACATTATCAGATAATAATTTGATACAATTTTCTCTTAAAAAAGTATTATCTATAATTCTACTTAACAGATATGTAAGGGAAATTAAAATCCTTGGAATTATTAAAAATTTTTTTGCATTTTTATAATCTAACAAATCGTTGTAATTATATTCATCGACATCAGAAATATTGTAAATACCTTTTGGAAGAACGTTCTTCAGAATAGATTCTATGACTAAAAAGATATTACCAGCATGGCAAAGTGATAGTTTTTGCCCCCCATCCCCAACTTTATAAAAAAAAAAATTTATTTTTGTTCTTCGAATAATATTCAGATCAAAACTTTTAGAATAAACTGGGGCAAATCTTAATATATACGAAATTTTTTTATAATAAGAGATTAGATAATTCTCAGCATAAAGTTTCGTCAATGCATAAGGACTAAAAGGTTCTCTTGAAGTGTCCTCTTTATATTTTTTCTGATCGTACCTTTCTCCATAAATAGAAATTGTACTACCAAAGATTAATTTCTGAGGAATTTTTTGAATTGATGATAATGTTTCTAAAGTATTTTTAAGTGATAAGTAATTTAAACGATTGAAGTCTTCAATTTCTTTTTTTTTACCTTTTGAATGAGCTAGACCTACAAGAAATATTATATTATTAAAAGGGACCCTGTTTAAGAAATAACTTTTAATTGAATAAATATCTAATAGATTGATCATTTTAGAATCAGCATATATAAATTCATGAGAATCATAATTACTTGATTTCGAAAAATATTTCTTAAGATGATTGCCGATTATACCACTTCCACCTAAAATTAATGTATTCATTATAAATTAATAATTATAAGCTCTTAAAAATAATTTCTAGTTTACTAATCAACATTGTTCTTTCAAAATATTTCTCATAACATTTATATGAGTTTTTTCCAATATCATTTAAATCATTTTTACTGATAAGACTAAGCTTTTTAATATTTTTTGCTAATAATTCAGGATTTTCAGATGGTGACACTAACCCAGATTTTGTTTCCTCTATCAAAGATGCTGCTTCTCCATTAATCATTGCAACAACAGGTTTTGCGCAAGCCAGATAAGTTTGAACCTTAGCAGGTATTGTTATAGAAAATATATATTCATTTTTTAATGAGAAAAGCATACAATCAGCATAAGAATATAGCTTTGGCATTTTTTCAATAGGATGTCTTCCCATAAGATGGAAACAACTCTCAAGACCATATTCTATTATTTTATTTTTAACCCATTTTTCCTTTCTACCACTGCCAATTATTACCCAGTGAATATTTTTATTATCCTTTAAAATTATTGCTGCATTTAAAATTGATGGAAAATCTTGTGCCTCTCCAATATTCCCAGCAAACATAACTATAAATGCGTCTTTTGGAAAATTTTTCATTTTCATTTTCACTTTTGGTTTGAAAATGTCTTCAGCCCATTGAGGAAAAAATTCAATTTTATTTGCATCTATTCCTTTTGATACAATGGACTTTTTGAAACCATTTGAAGAGACTAAAATTTTATCTGATTTTTTGTATATATACCTAACTATTGGGTTTAAAACTTTTGGAATTAATTTTGATTTTAAATTCCCTGCAGAAACAACACTCTCTGGCCAGAGATCTAATACCCAAAAACATATTGGTATCTTTTTAATTTTCTTTATAAAAATTGCAGGTAGACATACAGTAATAGGGGATGGTTCAAAAACAAATATAATATCATATTTGTTTTTGATTATAAATAAAGACCTTATTATTGCCCCAAAAATAAAAGATATGTAATTAATACTTAATTTAAAGTTTGATCCTGACATTCTTGGTACCAATGGTGATCTATAAATTTTTACACCATTAATAATATCAAAGTTTTTTTTAAAAAATCCGTAACCTTTAAAAAAACTTCCTCCGGGATAATTGGGGGTACCCGTAAGAACTGAAACTTGATGATCTCTTTTTTTTAATTCAAAAGCTAAATCATTGATACGAAAATTTTCAGGGTAAAAATATTGTGATACGATTAAAATTTTCAATTAATTATATTTTTCTTGACAAATTCATGTATTTTTTCAGATGCATTGCCTAATCCGTACGGATTAACCGCCTTAGACATCTTATCGTATTCATTGCTGTTTTCTAATAATACTTCAAGATTTGAAATTATATTATTTTTATCAGTCCCTACTAATTTTGCTGTCCCAGCATCTATTCCTTCTGGTCTTTCAGTCGTATCTCTTAATACCAATACTGGCTTTCCTAGAGATGGGGCTTCCTCCTGAATTCCACCAGAATCAGTAAGAATAATATATGATTTTTTCATTAAAAATATAAATGGTTCATAATTCTGAGGTGGTATTAAATATATATTATCTATCTCTTTAAGAATCCTATATACTGGTTCCTGAACATTAGGATTTAAATGAACAGGATATATAATTTGAACATCCTTTTTTTTAGCAATTTCCTTGACTGATTGACAAATATTTTCAAAGCCCTCTCCAAAGTTTTCTCTTCTATGCCCAGTAATAAGTATCGTCTTTTTATTATCAAATAAAATAGAAAAATTCTTAAAAAAATAATTTTCTATCCTTTCTCTTTTTAAATCTATTTTTTTTGAAATATACATTAAAGCGTCAATAACAGTATTACCACTTATAGTAATATTTTTTTTAGAGACTCCTTCATTTAATAAATTATTTTTTGATTTTTCAGTAGGAGGAAAGTGATATGATGAAGTAATTGTAGTCATTCTTCTGTTGACTTCCTCAGGAAAAGGAGAATGAATATTTTTAGTTCTTAATCCAGCTTCAATATGCGCTATTGGTATTTTCTTATAAAAAGAAGCTAGGGCAGATGCATAAGTTGTTGTCGTATCTCCCTGAACAAAAAGTATATCAGGCCTTATTTGATTTAATAGTGCTGATACTTTTATTAAAATTCTACTTGTTAAATCTTCAAGAGACTGATTAGGTTTCATTATGTTTAAATCATAATCAGGAATAATTTTAAATAATGATAAAACCTGATCAAGCATTTCTCTATGCTGCGCAGTAACTGCTACCAATGTTCTAAAATTATTTTTATCCTTTTTAAATTTATTTATAATTGGCGCCATTTTTATTGCTTCTGGTCTGGTACCAAAGATAAAAAGTGCTTTTTTCATATAATACTAAGCGCTATTCAAATTTACTTTTTTCTAACAGCGCTGCTCATACCAACTGGAAAATCAGCAGCTTGCTTAATTTTATCAAAATTATTATTAAACCAGTTAAAGTTTTCTTTTAAACCATCTTTGAAAGTAATTATTGGTTTATAATCGATTAACTGATTAGCTAAACTTATAGATGCTAACAATCTTTTTTTAGTATCCCATTTGCGAGAAGGATAAAATGTTGTTTCAGTAGTGTTGCCCGTAGAATTATTTACCATTTTAACCATATCTTTAATTTTTGTTTCTTTACCTGATGCTAAATTAAATGCCTTACCAATCGCTTTTTTATAAAACGCCGCTTTTATTAGGCCTTGAATTAAATCAAGGACATATGTAAAGTCACGAGTTTCATCGCCAGTCCCTGTTATTGGCAGTGATTTTTTTAACATTGACCAATATACAAAATTGGGTATTACATTTCTGTATTGCCCTGGGACTTCTCCTGGACCAAATGAATTAAAAAATCTACAATTAACAATATTTAAACCATAATGATGGAAATAAAAATTTGAATACATTTCACCCGCCATTTTGTTTATTTGATAAGGAGTCGTTAAATGCATTGATATGAAATCTTCTTTCAAGGGCATCTTACCATATGAACCATAAATTGCACAACCACTAGAAGCATATATGAATTTTTCAACATTTGTAAATTGAGAAAAGTCTAGTAGTTTAATAATCCCATTAACATCTACATCTGCAGAGCTCTCAGGATAATCAACCGAATTTTGATTTGCAAAAAAAGCTGCAAGGTGAAAGACAATTGATGGCTTTTCTCTAAACACTCTTTTTAAATCAATATTACTACGTATATCTCCATTAATGAACATCATATTTTCTAATGGAGGAAGGTCTATCGGTTCATGAGTTTTAATTGAACTAAGATTATCTAAAACTATAATCATACCCTTTGAACCGACTAATTGCGAAAGTGAAATAACAAGATTACTACCAATTGCTCCTGCTCCCCCAGTTACAAGAATAGTTCTTCCTTTATAATACCCTTTAATATCATCAGATAAGCTTAATTTAGAGATGTAACTCTTTATTAAGTCTATTCTATATTGTTTATCATTCATTCTATAATTACCCTAGGCTATAAAAATTTTTCATCCATTCAACTGTTTTTTTGATACCTTTTTCCGGATCAACTTTGGGATTATGATTTAAATCTTTTATTGCTTTTGAAAAATCTACTGTCTTAACCTTTGTCGTAAAAGCCTCAGACTCTTTATAAGTAACAAGAGAGTCATTTACCCCTACTGTCTTGAGCACAATATCTGAATATTCCTTTATATCTTTTTCCCATTCAACTCTACCGCCCACGTTATAAACTTCTCCTGGTACGAAATTATCAACAATATTAGAAAAAGTTTTACAAGAATCACCCACATAATCGATAATTCTTTTATGACCTTTATAAACAGTGTAAGGTTTATTGTTTAAGGCATGATAAATAAATTTGGGTATAAACCCCCTATAAGGTGTATAATGTTCATGAGGACCATAACAATTTAATGGCCTTACCCTTACAATCTCTGAACCATACATTTCAGCAGTATTAAGACACATTAATTCACCTGCCCATTTGGTTATGGCATAATCATTCATTTGATAAGTATCGCTTATTTTATTTTTTTCCATTACATCTTCAGTCATAAATCCATTGTAATCGCCGTAAACTTCACATGAGGAAAAGAAAATCAATTTAAATTTTAATTTTTCTTGAAATTTTAAAATATGTTTGGTCCCAACATTATTTGTCTGCCATAAATTTTCATAATACGCTTCGCCATTCCATCTACCATATTCTGCAGCTAAATGATATACATAATCAAAAGGTCCTAAATCATCAAAGACTATTTGCAAATGTCTATAATTGCGAACATCACATCTTATATAATCACTGCGTTCAGTATTAAGTAAATCAGAAGATATAACCTTGTGTCCTCTAGATCTTAATTCATTGCATAGGTTTGTTCCTATATTTCCAGCACCACCAGTTACTAAAATTTTTTTTCCCATATTTATTACTTTTTATTTAATGATTTACAAAAAAGACTAAAATTTTATAAATAAAACAATTATCACCTTAAAAAATAATTGAAAAGTTTTTAGAAATGAAGTTTTTAAATCCTATATTTATCAATCTTTAGATGGCTTATGCTTTATTAGAGATTTATCAAACATCCATTTAGCAGTTTCATAAACTGATTCTGATAAATTAAATGGTAATTTACCAATAACACTCTGTGCTTTTATTAAAGGATATTCTCCTCCTGTTCTCATGTTTGCTAACCTAAAAGATGTTAATGGAGGGTCATATTTAAAAATTATTTTAATCAAATCACCAAATATGGCAATTATCTTTAAAAAAAAGATTGGTGCCGTAAATATCGGTTTACTATTAAGAGTCCTTTGAATGGTATCTGCCCAAGCTCTTGTTGAATAATCAGGATAATCGCCAAGATAAAAAATTTCTTGATTGGTTATACTAGTTTTGTCAAAAACAAGTTTCAATATCATGTGAATTGTATTGCCTACGTAAGAAGCAGGCTTTACTATATTTTGATGCCCAATATGCATATATCTATTTTTATCTATTGTTTCAAAAAACATCTTATAAGAGTATTCAAAAAATGGTCCCCATATTGATGTTGGCCTTACAATTACCCAATTAAACTTTGTAACTGAATTAAAAACAATTTTTTCTCCTAACATTTTACTTTCCCCATAATAATTAGGAGGACAATAATCTTTATTATCTTTTGGGATATATCCATTTTTACAAACAAGTAGAGATGATGTAAATAAGACTTTCTCTAAAATTGGTAAAGTATTGGATATCTTAATTAAATTATCAACACCATCAATATTTGTAGATAAACTTTTTAAACTATTATGATCCATGCCTAAAGCAGCTGCAAGATGTATAATATGAGTTGGATTAAATTTTATTAAAACTTTTTTAAAATCTTCAAAATTTAAAATATTAATCTTTTCCCAATATTGCTCATGTTTTTTCTCTTTTGGATTATTTATATCAATGTTAATAAAACTTATATCCTTATTCAAAAGATAATTAATTAAGTTTGTTCCTATAAAACCTGAACCTCCAGTTACCGCTATTTTTATTTTATTTGTTTCCATTTAAACTAGATTTCCTTTCAATTATTTCAGTTAAAAATTTGACTGTTCGTTTAGCCGAAATATCCCAAGAAAAATATTTTGCTCTATTTTTTGCTCTTTTTGATATAATTTTTATTTTTTCATTAGATATATTGCTAGCGTATTCTAGTTTTTCATATAATTGAAAAGAATTACCTTCATTATAATAGAGAGCAGCCTTATCAAATATTTCTGGTAAACATGGTGAGTCTGAGGAAATACATACACAACCATTTAACATTGCCTCAATAGCAATAATTCCAAATGCCTCAACCCTACTAGTCATTACAAATGCTTTACAGTTTTGGTAGCACCAATACATCTCATTTTGATTAAGGCTGCCTGTCCAAATAACATATTCATTTAACTTGTTTTTTTGGATATAGTTTTTAAGTTTTTCAAAATACTTTTTAGAATCTGAAGTAAAACTTCCCGCAATGATTAATTTTATGTTTTTATTTTTTTTATTTAATATTTTAAATCCTCTTAAAATATCCTCTAAACCTCTAGCTGGTCTTATAGAACCTGCAGTAAAAATAAAATTAGATATTTGACGTCTTTGAATCACTTTTGGCTTAACAGTTGATAAATTATTAAGATTTGCTCCATGATAATTAAGTGCAATTTTAGATGAACTAATCTTTAATGTTTTTTTTAGATAACTTACTGTGTATTGTGATAATGCCAATGTACCATCAGCTTTTTTAATTGAATAATGTCCTATAAGTTTTAAAATTAATAATTTCACATTTATTTTAATGCTATTGAATTTATTTTTCTTAGCAAATGGCTCCATATTCTGTACCATATTGACTATTGGAACCCCTTTAAAGGGTAAATATCTCTCTGAAGGGAAAAAAATAATACTTGGTTTAAAATCCTGTATTTTATTTAAACAAGGTTTATCAAACCTAAAATTAAAAGGCTTAATCACATGTTCAAAAAATTCAATTTTTCTTAAATTATATATCTCCTCTGTTAATTTTATAAAGGGATGCATTATAATTAAAACAGATTTAATGTCTGGATTTTTATTAAATCTAGGAAGAATCTCTTCGATATACTTTTTGTAACCCCCGCTTATTTTACCTCTTGTCATATTTACTATTACTAATCTCAAAATTAAATTAACTATTAATACTTATTTTTTGATAACAAGTTTTATTGTCTAATAACATATATTTTTAAACTGGAATAAAAGATATCTTGCTTAGATAAATGAATCTAAAATTTTTCTTTTTTTATTATAAATAAATGAATAATACCCGTTTACAATACTCTGATTATCTTCATAAGATCTTTCTAGGTATAAAGCATCTCTTCTTATTGACATCTTATCAGTACTATTATAGTTAGGACCTCTAATTCCAGAAAAGCAATATTTATAATGTGAAGAAATAGTTGAAATTATCTCAAAGTTTACAGATTCAATTGAACCAAATGGATAAGCAAATGAATCAACCTTAATATTAATTTTATCTTGGATTATATTTTTACTTTCTTTTAATTCATACTCTAATTTTTTCATAGATAAGTTAGTTAAATTATAATGATTCATTGTATGAGATCCAATCTCATGCCCCAACTCAGATAATCTAATTATATGTTCCCAGTTCATTGATTTAATTTCATGATTTTGGTCACTTATTAATAAATTTTTTTTCAGAAAATATGTTTGTTCTTTTATACTTTTAGAGTTTGTGAAACTTGGAGAAATAAAAAAAAATGCCAAAATATTTAATTTATCAAGAATTCTATTTGCCACATGAAAATTAGAGTCAAAGCCATCATCAAATGTTAGCAATACTCTCTTTCCTTTAAATATAAAATTACCCTTTAAAAAATTTTTAAAATCTACCGGATTAATAAAATCATATTTATCTTTAATATAATTTAAGATACGTTCAAAAAATTCATATTTCTCTTGTGGAATACTATGAAGTATTAAAACATATACAATTCCATTTTTTTTTATTCTATATTTTGGAATTTCCTCTAAAAAAGTTAAAAGTCTATATATTTGATTTAAAAATTTCAATTTATTTATGGGGAAAAATTTACTTTAATTTAGAGACTTAATGATAGATTACTTAAATACTTTTATTATATTTTTTTGATATGTCTTAAAATAGTTTGTTTTTTGGTTTTAAAAACTTCATCAAAAAAAACAGCGACTAAAAAGTAATAAAGCCCATTATTCCATTGACCATAAATTGCTTGTTGTACAATTAAAACTAAAATAGAACAGTAATAATTGAGCGATTTTTGTGTAATATGATATTTGAATACTGTATAATGCAAAAGTGATTGCATAAAAAGAATGATTAGAACTCCAGGAATACCAGTCATTAACAACCAAAATAAAGGTGCTCCTGCAGGAATATTATCTTTAGTATTTGAGAACCCTAATCCTAAAGGGTTATCCGAAATATAACTTAGAGTATTTTTCATTAAATCCAATCTACCAGATGAAAAATCATAATCTAAATTACTTAATTGATTTAAATTAAATCCTACAATTAAATGAATCACTGGATTATCTATCTCAAACTTAGCAACTAAAATTCTACCGAATAAAGCGGTAAAAATAAATGCCACTGATAAAATAATCATAATAAAGTTCTTAAAAGAAGATGGTCTTTTATAGCTTATGTTATTGTTTAATAAGCTTGCAAATATCAATCCGGTAGCAATACTTAAATATCCAGCATTGCTGAAAGCCAAAAAACCTCCAATCATACAAATTTTAGCTGAATTTTTCCAAAGTAAATTATTTTGATTTTTTTCTTGAATTGATTTTGCTAAAAAAAATGAACTAAATAAAAAAGCACTTGCGTTTGAAGGCTCATTAAAAAAACCAGTCAGCCTATATATTGTAATATCTGAAAATGGAATAAATACTCTTGAAGAAATATTACCAAATATTCCGAATGGACCTGCTAATTCCATATTATAAATATTAGTAGAACTTACATTGGGGATTAAAATTAAAATTAGATGATTAACTACTTTATAACATGAAAACAAGATAATTGCTTTTACCAAAAAGTCTTTTAATTGGGGTTTCTTCATTAAAAACTGCAATACTCCAATGAAAAAGAAGAACCTTGGTATTTGTCTAAGCGCTTCTACATAACCAAACCCGTAACCATCTCTTACTAAATTTAATATATATATATATATAGTAAAAAGAGGATATAAGTAGAAATATAAAGGCATAAAGTTCTATTCTTAAAAATAAAATTTAATTTTAAACCTTCATAAAATAACAAAACCAAAGGGAAAAATAATTTCATTATATTTGTTATAGGCTGATAGAATGTTCCGTCTATAAAAAAGAATACAATTTCATAAATTAATATATATATAATTATACCAAAAAGAATGATGGTATCTTTTTCTATTTTAAAGTTTAAAATTGACATTTCAAGTGGGTTTTAATGTTTAATAAAGATCTAAAAAGCCTTAAAATTTAAAATGCATGATTACTTATTTAAATATTTAAATATCAATTGACTAAATATCTTCAAGCTAAAATCATTTGTAATCAATTGATTGTGGTGGCATTATTTTAGGTGTAAGTGAAAACTACATTCCATATTTGGTTTTGATCATCTAATTACGACTAATCAATTCTTCCCATCAAATTATTTCATTAAGAAGATATCCAAAGATAAACAACCCGTGAGAAATAAAGTAAGAGAACCTTACAATCAAGGTAGAGTTAATACTAAACTTTATAACTATTTACTGAAAATAGTTATAAAGTTTTCAAACATAGAAACTCAATAAATTATATGATAAAAAAATGAAAAAGATAGATGCATTCTTTATTCAACTTGTATTGGATTGATAAATTTAAAATGAAAACTTTGAAAGTAAATTAAAAATTTAAATAAGCTATCATTTATTCAAATGTTCTTCGTATCCAAAATGACCCACATGGCCCTGGGGTTTTGTTTCCTTCTTTGCTTAGTATAGGACATTTTGAAGATAATAACTTCCAATAATTATATTTCAAATAATTTAATGAACCAATGACCTCAAATCGGTCATTAAATGATAGAAAAGTTTCCAATAGATACTGTTCATTCCATAAAAAGTGTTCTTCGTATATCCAACTATCTAAATAATCTCTTGGTGTGTAAATGTCATGAAAATGAATCAGGACACCAGGATTTAATTCTGGTAAGATATGTTGTATCTCGAATAAAACATCTCCCTGCGGTCTAATAATATGTGATGAATCGATAAATAAAATATCATCCTTTTTTAATTCTTTAAATATTTGCATATCTAATGATTGAACTTTCTCTTTCAATAAGGTAATAGGCAATCCTTCAATTTGTTTAAACTCAAATGGTTCTATACATATTAATTCACAATTATAATTATTATTCTCATCTTTATTTTTGTTTATACCGTTTAACATCATTTTTGTAGAAAAACCTGATCCTACTTCTATAATTTTACTTGGTTTAAACTTTCTAATAATGTTATATAGATACTCTGAATCTCCTCCTTCGAAAGAACCATTATGATAATAGAATTCATTACCATTAGATTTTTTTATTGGAAATTTTAAAAAATAGCGTAAATTATCTATATTATAATTAATCAATAGAAAATCAAATATCAAAAAAGCTTGAGTAAGAAAAAAGATATTTAAAGATTATAAACTTTATATTAAAATGAAATGAATAAATACTGGTGGAAAGTCGATAACCTTTTGAAACAAGAAGGTGAGATAAAAAAAGCACAAGATATATCAAGCCTTAACACGAAAGTAGTTTTTGGATCGTACAAGAAAGTCCTTAGTACTAATAATTTAAATGACGCAAACCTAGAAGCTCATATTGAACTTAATCCAGAGAATAAGTTACTCCATATAAATCAATTATTAAATATTGCAATTAATGAAAACTATAAAATACTTGATGCTGGATGTGGACTAGGCTTTACAAGTGATGCATTAAGAAAATTATATAAAAATTCAACTGTTACAGGAATAGATATATCAGAGGATGGAATAAATTTTGCGAAGAAGACCTTTCCAAACTGTAACTTTTTATGTAATGGAATCGATCCAGATCATGAAATAATAGATAAATTTAATTTGATTTATTGTTTTGAGTTTTATCCTTTTAGCCGAACAACAGAATGGTCCATCCATAAATCTTATATTAATTATTTTTTAAAAAATTTAAGTAGTAACGGTAAACTTATAATATACCAAATGCAAGATGACCTTAACTCAATCTCAGCTAATTATAAATTCTTAAAAGAAGATTTTTTTAATCATAATATTCAAATACATAAAGGGCTATCTAAAAAGTTAATTAATTTATATAAATACATTCCCTCTTATAAAATAATTGGTTTAATCGATGGGCTATGCAGGATCTTGGTTGGACACCAGATGAAAATAATTATAATAGAGAATAATTGAAGGTCTACTTCCTCAGTCTTCGATATAATTGCAAAAAACTTTTCATCCATTCAAACTTTTTTACTTTATTTTTAAAATAATGAAAATTAACGTAAAAGTATCCTTTAAAAGAGTAAAAGTTTAATAGCTCATATAAAGACGATTCAATCTCACACCAATCCTTCTTATACGATTCATTTCCAATAGTAAAATCAAAAAATTTTATATCTTCTTTGATTGACCACTTTATCAATTCAAATAACAATATTTTCCCAGGAGAAAACTTGCCTAGCGACCCGCTTAAATTTGATGGCATTAGGTAATAAAAAGTGTTTTTATCTACTAGACCAACATGAGTGGCAATATAATTTTCATTTAATTTTAATGCGGAGACGTGGATTTTAAATTTTTCTGATCTAATA
>MDTB01222890.1_pt1 | contig 21030 bp, 19 predicted proteins | sample 811161 | NCBI WGS metagenome assembly MDTB01 (sample SAMN05326650, study PRJNA326480) | marine metagenome | isolation source: seawater | place: Mediterranean Sea | collected 2009
CCAAAATCCGCACTTAAAAAATAAATATTTTTATTTATTTTCATTTTTTTTCTAATATTTTCAATAAATATATCTCTTTGAAGCATTTATTCTAACTCCTTTAAACATTTGTTAATATCTTTTTCAGAAATTTGATTCCAATAATGCCAATTAGCTTTGCCTTCCATTAAACTCAAACCTTTACCTTTTATAGTTTTAGCTAATATACATTTTGGTTTTTTTATATTATTCTTATTAAGAGATTTAATAATTGATTTAAAATTGTGACCATCACAACTGCTTACATCAAAATTAAATGATTTGATTTTTTCTTTTATAGAATTTAACTTCATACATTTTTCAGTAGTACCTAAAATAATTAAAGAATTTATATCTATTATTATATTTAGATTTGTAAGATTATAATTTGATGCAAATAATAGTGCTTCCCAAGTAGAACCTTCGTATAATTCACCCTCACTAATTATAACATATACTTTGTTTTTTTTTTTATCAAATCTATTTGAATAGGCCAAACCCACTCCAATACCAACACCATGACCTAACGAACCGCTTGTCACATCAATTCCAGGTATTTTATTATTTCCAAAAATTCTTAAATTAGTTCCCTTTTTTGTGCCCCAGTTATCCCAATCCCTTTTTTTAATTACTCCAAAATCTTTTAAAATAGGATATGATCCAGAAGTAGCATGTCCTTTGCTAATTAAAAGTTTATTTTGAAAAAATTTTTTTTTTTTATCAAATTTTAGATAATTACAATGATATAATGTGACAAGTATATCCATCATTGAAAAAATTGAACCAGGGTGACCTTCATTTAGAAGTAGAAATTTTTCAAAAAGTTGTTTTTTATATTGTTTTGTTTTTTTTTCTAAAAATAAAGTATTTTTCATTAATTTGACTTTTCTAAAATTTTTCTTTTTAATTTAATTTTGTTAATTTCTTTTATAGTATTCACAGCTTTTGTCCCAAATTTATTTTCAATTTTTATCAAAAAATTTTGATTAGAATGATATTTGATAAATGATTGGTCTCTATATTCTAATATTTCTGCTGCGGATAAATGTTCTGTTGGTAATGGCTGTGTTTCATATGCATGGAATGAATACCCCTCATATGAGTCGGGCAAAGGGAGTTTTTTCTGAATGGCTTCTCTGTAGAGCTCACTTCCTGGTAAAGCCATCGCCGCGTAGGCATTCCAACCACGTGTATTAAGCTCTATACTTAAATCTAATGTTTGTTTCATTTTTTTCATGTTGTCGCCCGGGAGACCAAAAATGTAGTTAGCCATTATATCTATATCAGCGTCATGAACTCTTTTTACAACCTCTTTAATATCAACATCCTCAAATTTTCCTTTTGAAACTTCTAGTCTTACTTCCTTACTAGAGCTCTCAATACCTAAGCAAAGCCACTTTATACCTGCTTTTCTGACTAAGTTTAATGTTTCTACACTTTTAATAGTGTCTACTCTTGAATAGGCCCACATCCTTAATTTGTCATTTAAATTTCTTTCTACAAGTTTTTCACATAAAGGAATGTAATATTTTGGATTAAGCATAAACATTTCATCAACAATCCTGATTGTTCTTACGCCCATATTAATAAGTTTATCAAACTCTTGAATTATAAAGTCAGTTGACCACCATCTCATATGACTATAATCACTTGCTACACCAATCTCATTATTATCATCTCTATTAATGATATTAATCATACAAAAATTACAACCAAATTTACAACCTAACGAAGTTTGTAAAGCCGCATAAGGAGTTCTTTTATTTTCGTCATATTCAGCATGCCACATTGGAGCTCTATATAAATCTAATGGTTTTGACTTGTAAGGTAACAAATCCCATGCATATCCAGGTAAATCAATATCCATTTTATCTTGAGGAACAATTTTTTGTGGAGGGGTCATAAATGGTTTTTTGTTTTTTAAAAAACATATTCCTTTAATATTTTGTATTGTATTCAAAGTAATTTTTTTTAAAGATAATATTTCTCTTAAAGAATACACACCTTCATTTGTAAAAACAAAATCGATACTTTTTTCATCATTAATTGTTTTAATTGGCAATGACTGAACATGAGAACCAATAAAAGAAATCAGGGTTTCTAGTTTTTTATTTTTTAAATAATTGGACAATCTAACTGCGCCACTCATATTTGTTGTTCCAGCATTTACATTTTGACCGTAGACAACAAAACAAAGAAGTTTGGGTTTATATTCTAAAATTTTTTTGTAGGCCTCTTCATCTGTTAGTTGTTCAGCTGTAGTATCTAAAATTGCTACTTTAAAACCTACCGAACGGCAAGATTCAGCTAATAATAGGCTCCAAGTCGGAGTTTCTATTGACGAATATTTATTAGATAATTTTTGATAAATACCCTTTGAATTATTGGGAGTAATAAATAACACATCTATCATATTTTAAATATCTATAAATTGATTAATTTTCTTTTTTAATACCTCTTCATTTCCATCGATATTGTAAAAATTATCTGAAAGAAAAGAGCTTATTTCACCCTCAATATTTTTAAATTTTTTATTAAAATTTTTAATTTTTTCATCAATATTTCCCAAATTATCAATATCTAAAGTTAACCCAAATTTTGATTTAATTATATCCTCTATAGCAGTGAATTCTCCAAAGAAATCAATTTTTTTGTTATGTATCTTATCTTTCACCTTATAATAGATAACTGGTTTTCTAAATATAAGCAAATACTCTAAAGCTATACCTGAGGTATCAGTGATTAAATATTTTGCTTTTCTTAAAGAGTCGAATGGTTGAGGCTCACCATCAAAAACAAAATTTTTTTCACTAAATTTATTTTTAATCATATCCAAAAGATGCTTGGATCGCTTGAAATGTTCTGGATGAGGTCTAAATCTTATCTTGTATGTATTTAATTCAACTAATCTATCAATTAAATGAATGATTTTTTCTGATATAAAATTTTTTTCATTTAAGTTCCACGATGGTGCTACCAAAATTTCATTGCTGATTTCAGAGTCTTTATCATTTAATGCTTTTTTAAGATAATCAAAATAAGGATAACCATATTCAACTAGATTTTTCTTTTTCTTAGTAAATGTTTCCCTGAATTCTATTTCTTTTTTTTGATATTTGCCATTGCATAAAATAATATCATAATTATCAAATGCTGAAGATGTATAGATTTTAAAAGTACTCATAGGAGAATGAAAATAATAAATATATTTTTTAACATTTTTTGTTTTTTTTAAAAAATGATTATCTAAATCTGTTAAAGTTAAAAAAAAGTTATTTGTTTTTATAATTAAAAAAAAAATGTTCCTTATAATTCCATCACCTATATAAAAATTTTCAACTTTTGAATTTTCAATCCTATCGGTTTTATCAGATGAGATATAGCAGATGCTGTTTGAAGAACTTTTTAAAATTATTTTAATAATCGGTAGGGCAAATTTTTGGTAATTCCTACTTTCTGAATAAAAGGCAATTTTGATATCTTTTGTTGAAATTATAAATAAATTTTTTATACAAATAAGAACATTGCTTAGAAAATTTATTTTTTTAAAAAAAAAACTCAACATATGGCCAATTGTATTCAAAAATTAGAAAACTAATCAATTTTCTTCATTTCATCTAACCAAATTACATAACCATTAAAATAATTTTTGATATATTTTAAATTTGAAATATTTCTTTTTCTTATCTCAAGTGAATTGATGGACTGATAATGTCTAACGCTATTTGTATTCTTTAAATTAGATAATCTCTTCATCTTCAAATTTGTTTCATGTACACACTTTTTTATAAGTTCATAGAAAGTATCAAAGTATTCTTTTTGTTTTTTAACTTTAATATTTTCGACTATGTCGATAAATAGATCAGTCGAAATATTATGTTGTTTTTCTAACTCATAATCTTTCCAATTATCATGAATATTTCTGATTTGTTTTAAATGAGGTTGACCATAGGAAACGAGGTCATTATGAATGTGTGATAATTTACAAATAAGATAGCTAGTCCATATATCAGAATTTCTTCCTGCCGAAATGGGTTTAAAATATATCTTGAATAGATCTTTACTAATTGCTGTATTCTGGTCATTAAATGGAAAATAATTATTTTTTCCAATAAAAAAATTATTATTTGTTGCAATTTTTTTTATATCTATTTTCCAAAATAATCTTGAAACAGCGTCGATGTCAGGGTCTCCAATAATATAACCACAATTAGCTAAAACTTTTCCTTTTTGTTTTAACTTAGAATTAAAAAAGAATGATTGTTTGTGTCTTTTTGACCATGGGAATCCTCTAGGGAATAATGGAAGTTTTTCATCAGTAATTAAATATTTATAAATATTTGGAAAATTTATTTTATTTTTTACTACATTGGTGTTTAAAAATTTTCCAACAATTGAATGTTTTTTTATAAAATCTATATTATTAAAAATAAAATTATCATCATCGACAAAAATAAGTCTTTCGGGAACAGGATTTTGTCTTAACAAATAAACTGATCCCAGTAGCCTTCTTAAAGCATCATTATAAGGAAATAATTTTAATAGATTTTTATCTTTCCTAAAATAACTTTTTTGAAAATCAATATCCAGATAATCTATCCTAATATTAAATTTTTTTGATATTGATTTACAGTATGTTTTTGCTCTCAAAGGAGTTTTTTTATCAGCTATTACGACAACATAAGCATTTTTATGTTTAAATTTTTTAATATTTTTTAAAATATCATTTAAAAAATATGGAATATTTATAGTGGTGGTTAGGATGCATGTGTGTTCATTTTTCATAATTTAAATATTTCTAAATCTATTTACATTAATAAATAAAGTATAAAGCAGTTTCATTCTAATTTCATTTTTAGAAATATAATCAAAAAATGATTTTGTAGATGGTTTATATATTCTTTTATTAATTAAGAAAGAAAAATTTTTTTTATCGACTACTAGTTTGTAGTTTTTATCAAATTTATTGCTAATGTTAAAATTTTTATTAATCAAAATAAATGAAATTTTACTCTTCATGGCATTTAATTTTTTGATAATCTCTGATGAATTTTTAGAATTAATATCAACTTTTATTAGCAGACTATTGATTTCTGGTGAAGTAAATTTAAATATATTCATACAATCTTTATAATTATTATACGAACAAACTTTCGTATATCCTATTCTAGTATTTCTCAAAGAATAAAGAGTTTGGAAATCACTAGAAATTTTTTGGTATTTAACATATCTTTTTATTCCAACTTTATATGCCTCAATACCATCAAACAAAGAGGAAATTATTTTAAAAGTTTTATCATTTTGATCGAATAACTCTAGATATCCATAGATTTTAAAATATTTAATAATGTAGAATAAATATACAATCTCAAGGCTCAGCTCATGTAAATTATTTTTACTAGAAACAGCAGCAATGAACTTTAAATTGTTTTTAATACTTGTAGTTTTTAAAATTTTTTTTAAGTCTAGATCTTTTTGAATTATCTTTTTGTTGTTTTGAATTTTTTTATTTTTAATACTTTTTTTATTTAAGCCCCAATCCAAATTTTTTTTATGCCTTGTTTCATATGGAAATAACCTTTTTACCAAATATTTTTCTCTATTATTATTTTTTTCAAAAAATCTATAGGCGAAAATTCCAAAATTTGATGCATCGATTGAGTCAAACTTTCTTAAACTTCTTTGATGATATTCTAAATCAGGACTTATTTGACCCTGTTTTTTACTTATATAGTAATCTTCTTTTAAACCCTCCAAATTCTCGAAAATTTTTTTTTTTGCTAAAATTCCTCCCCATCCACCACCAACTAAAAAAATAGGATTTTTCCATTTATGAAGAGAAAAGTTGATATTTTTAAAATATCTTTCAACCATAATATTTGAGGGAAAATTTTTAAAAAAATCATAACTTAAATATTTTCTAGGAATATAAATATATGATTTATCAAAAATACTTTTGTTTATGAGATATCCATTAATGAAATTTTTTAAATTTTTAAGAACATAGGATGGAAATATTTGATCTGAGTGAGATAAAAGACAAAATTCTGAATTTGATTTACGAATACCAACATTATGAGCTTTCGAGGTGTTGATTCTTGTTTTGTGGTCTTTTTCTTTGTTGGCAATATTTTCAGGCACATAATAAAACTTAATAGATCTTCTATATTTTTTTTCTATAAATAAAACATCAGACAAGAGTTTTCGGCTTCCCCAATCTACAAAAATAATTTCAAAATATTTTTCTAATTTACTCTTATAAATAGTCTCTAAAGTGTTATTTAATACATAAGATGTTTTAAAAATATAATCTTCAAAATAATCATCATTTCTTCCAGTAATAATAATAGAAAGTTTTTTCATTAATTTTTAATTCATTTGTCGTCCATCAGATAAAATTCCAAAATATCCTCATTGTTATTAGTTTTTTCTTAATTCTTGAGTAATTTAACCATCTATTCTATAGATTTAGAATAAAATCTATAAAAAATGAATTCAAGAAAAATTTCAATAATATATTAAATATCTCAAATTTAGAAATTATGAGAATACTTTTTTTAGGTGACGTAATAGGTTTAGCGGGATGCAATGCAATAATTAAGTATCTGCCACAACAGATTAAAAAAAAAAAAATTGATTTTGTAATAGTTAATGGAGAAAATGCTGCAAAAAATGGATTGGGAATTACAGGCAAAATAGCAGATAGTCTTTTCAATTGTGGTGTTAACGTTATCACCTCTGGAAATCATATCTGGGAACAAAAAGAAACTTTAACTTATATTAAAAAAGAAAACAGATTATTAAGACCATATAATTCTTTTTCACCAATACCAGGAAAAGGATTTAATATATTTAAATTAGATAATGGATTTAAAATTGGAGTTTTAAATTTGATGGGAAATATATTTATGAAAAAATGTGAAAATGTATTTAAGGTAGCAAATAAATTTTTAAAAAAATATTCTTTAAAAAAAGATTATGATTTTTTAGTTTTAGATTTTCATGCTGAAATAAATACTGAAAAAATGGCTATGGGTCATTTTTTTGATGGTAAAGCAACATTAGTTGTTGGTACTCACACACATGTTCCTACTAATGATGGAAGAATTTTAAAAAAAGGCACTGCATATCAAACTGATGCTGGAATGTCAGGAAGTTACGATTCTGTCATGGGTTATAACAAAAATATATTTATTAAAAAATTTCTTAAGATAAATTCTAAAAAGAATTATCCAGTAGCAAGTGATATAAGTTTGTGTGGATTAATTGTAGATGCAGATTTAGCTAGTGGACTTGCTACAAAAGTACAAAACTTTATTTTTGGTGGAAACCTAAAAAACTCTCATTAAATTTTAGTTTCAAACTTTAATTACTTTTTTTAATTAATTAATTTAAAAATGATATTTTTAACTAATTAATGATTTTTTTGATAATAATTTTGAAATATAAGTGTTCATTAAATAGTTTGGAATTTTCTTATTTTTTTTTAATAAATCCCTTATTTTTGATCCACTTATCTTAATTTTATTTTTTTTAATACATCTTTTATTTAAACATTTCGTATTTTTTATAGTTTTACAACTGATGCAATATACCGGCTCTTTCCCTGGTATTATTTTGATACCTAAACTTTTTTGAATTTTGAAACAAAAGTTTTGAGATTGCTTATATCCATAAAAATTTTTAAAACCAGCGTGATCTCTCCCTACCCAAAAATGACTACAACCATAATTTTTTCTTACTATAGCGTGGAGGGCTGCTTCTCTATAACCTGCGTATCTTGGATAAGAAAAAAATGGTATTGAGAAAACTTTTTTTGATTTAAATTGTGTTGAAGCTTTGTTATTTGTTTTAAGTATTAAGTCATCACTATATTCACCTTTTTTATATTGACCAATAAGTGGTTGAATTAATAAGGCTCCAAATTTATTAAATAAAAAATTATGTATCCATTGATGAGCTTTGTGAGGAACATTTCTAGTATGAAAACTAGCTAAAGTAGAAATCTTTTTATTTTTAATTTTTTTTCGGATTGTCTCAGGAGAGATAAAATATTTATGCGTGAGATTTTTTTTATCTACTTTTCTAAAACTAAAGCTTATAAATTTATAGTTTTCTTTTATAAATCTACGTGAGTAAGGATGATTGATATAATTATTTCCATAGATTTTTTTACATATTTTTTTTTTATCTAAGTTATAAAATTTTAAATTGTAAATATTTAATAAATATTTTTTTTCATAATATAGATCTAAATTATAATTTTTTTTACATTTAAGATATGTTTCTTTATTAAGACCAAAGTATATTGGTAGAGGAAAAAATTTTTTTTTATATTTTTTTTTGTAGATTATCTTTAAAAATTCTTCTTTTGTAACAAAGTTTTTTAAAGGATAAAAAACATCATTTAATAAATTTATCAAATCAGAAAATTGATTTTGTGAAATATTCAATTTGTTCATAGTAAATATTGTTTTTATAAGTGTATTTAATATATATATAAAATAATTAAAAAAAAATGCTATTTGATTTCACTATAGTTGGTTTTGGAGTAATAGGTGTTGAAACACTTCATGGAATTAAAAAAAATTTATTAAAAAAAAAAAAAAGAAACAAAAAAAAAATAAGAATAGCTATAATTGAAAAAAATTTAAGAAATATTCCTGGTGGTGTTGCTTACAGTCTAGAAAATTCAAAATTTGGTTTTTTTAATAATCCACTTAGATTATCTCATCCTGAATTTATTAAATGGTTTAACGTAGTTGAAAATAAAAAAAAAATTATAAATTTTTCACTTACAAACACTTCTTATAATCTAAAAGAATGGGCTAAAAAAAATCAATTTATTTTGAACCAAAAGTATAGTGAATATAAAGAAATATACCTACCAAGGCTTATTTATTCATTTTATTTAAGGGAAAAAATTTTACAATTTTTGAAATATAAAAAAAAAATGAACATTATATTGAATTTTTATAAGGGTGAGGTTCAACAAATTAAAAATGAAAAAACTCAAAGTATTCATTCCAATACTTTTTTTAAAAAATTAAATGTTAATTTAAATAAAAAGAAATTTTCGTTAAAAAATAATGATAAACAAAACTTGAAAAAAATTAATTCAAAAAAATTAATTATTGGAACAGGAGTAGTTCCACCTAAAAAAATTGATGAAATTACGGTAAATAAGAACTCAAACTATATATGGGATTTTTATAATAGCGGGGGCACAAAAAATTTATTAAGAAAAATTAACACTCTTTCAAAAATTAAAAAAAAAATATGTGTAGTTTTTATAGGCAATAAAGCAGGTCTTTTAGAGACAATGCAGGAAATTGAAAAACTAATTAAAGAAAATAAAATAAATATTGAAATTGTTTGTATTTCAAAAAATTCTCAAACACTTCAAAAAGCTGAACGATCAAAGAAATTTAATCATTTTGAGTTTAAGTATTTTGTAAAGAAAAATATTAGTAAAATCAAAAGAGCTGAACAAATTTTGTTTTTACTCCAAAAAGAATTTAAAAATGCTTCAATTAAAGGTTTTAATAAATATGATGTTTGGACAAATGTACTCACTAATCAAATTATGTCTATTTGTTATAACCAATTAAACCAGACTGAAAAAAAAATATATAATTTATCTATTTTTCCTAAAATAAGAAATATTACGAGATATACCTTTCCTGATACTGTGAGTGCAAAAAATAGGCTTGAGAAAGAGAGAAAGATTAAGTTTATAAAAGATAGAGTTTTGAAAATAAATAAGTATAAAAAAATTTTAGTATTAGATACGCAATTAAAAAAGAAAATTAAAGGTGATATTGTTATTAATGTATCTGGACCTGTAAGTGTTCTTGATTGTAAAAATGAAATTAAATTTATTCCTTCATTAAGAAAAATTACAAAAAAATATAATGAAAGAGGTTTTTCAACAAATAAAAATTTTATGCTTGAAAAAGGTTTATTTTTACCAGGAACCTTATCAAATAACTTTAATCCTGGCAGAGAAACAATAATTAAAGCAATTACAAAAAACGCACATAAAGTTGCAAAGAAATTATTAGATTAATAAAAATTTTTTTCACATTAAAATGTTTATTTATTTTTTTTCTTGTTTTTTTTTTTAATCTTGCTATTCGAACCATGTTGAAACTTATATGAAAACTGATCAATTATCCTGGGAAGAGTTTTACAAAGAAAGTACAAATAGATCATCCTTACCAAGTAAAATAGATGCATTTAATAGATTGGTAGCTCATACTAAAAACTTTTTTGTAATTTCAGGTTATGGGGCATTTACACCTGGTTATTTACTAATTATTTCAAAAGAGTTCCTTCCATCATTTGGATTAGTTGAGGAGGATAAGCTCAATGAACTAAATTTTTTAATTAAAATTATTCAAGAAACAATTGATCAAGAGATTAATAGAAATACTGTTGTGTTCGAGCATGGCATGTGCGCATGTATAGGAGGACTAGATAGAGCACATCTTCATGTAATGAGTGTGCCAAAAAAAACAAATGAAAAAAGTATTTCAGATGCCATAGATTTTACACTATATAGCAGAAAAGCTGGAATTGAATATATTGAGTATAAAAATTATAAACTTCAAAACTTACATGATATAAATCATATTTATGAAGACTTAATTTCAAAAAAAGAAAATAATGACGAGTTCAAAATTGTTGGTAAACTTTTAAAAAAAAAAGATATTCAAAATTTACCAACTGAGTCTTGGCCAAAAGTTACATTAAATCATATTAATAAAGGAGGTCATTACGTATATTTTAAGAGTGATTTTGAAAATGCCTCATTTTTAACTACAAATAATTTTGAAACGCAATTTGGAAGAGAGGTTGTTTTTCATAACGAACTAGTTCTAAACAATAAGTTTAAAAAAAAGGTTGAAAAATTACAAAGTGAAAATAAAAATTTAAGTATATGGAGATGGCAGCACTATACATTTGAGGAAGAAATTTTGCATTCAATGAAAATTGCAAAAGAGGGCCTGAATAATCTTGAAAAAAAGTATCTAATAGATTTTAAAAATTTTGAACTCAAAATTATTTAAATATTAATTTGAGCAGACTTGTGCCTAAACAGATAAAATTGATCAATTTTGAATATTAAGATTAAAATCCTTTTTTAATCAATCGTTTTTATAATATTTCAAAATATCTAACTTGGAATTAATCTCTTTAGTGAGATATTTGTGAATTATTTCTTGAGTTTGATATGTAAATACTTTCTCCTGAATATTCAATTCAGTTTCATCATCTATAATATTGAATATCTGTAATACTGGTCTTTGTATTTTATCAAATTCTGATCCAGAGTCGTACCAGTGGTCAGAATTTAAAACTACTAACAGGTCTTTTTCATGATTTTTCTCAATCTCTTTGACAATTCTGTATAAAACATAATCAGTATAAATTAAATTTAAAAAATAATCTTCATTAATGTCATTTGTAGTAAGAGACAATTTTTGTTTAATATAGTCCGCTGGAGTGTGTGGAAGGTATAGATGGACAAATAACATAGAATTTTCAGATTTAAGAAAATTTTCAAAAATATCAAAATTCACATATCCAACTCCATCTATATCGTTTAAATCAGCTAATTGGTCATTAAATTTTTTAAGATCTAATTCAGCGAAAGAAAAATTTTTTTTATCTGAAATTTTATTAGAATTTTCTTTTTTACTGAGCAATGAAATAAATAAATTTAATTGTGAGACAATTGGATATGTTATAGCGATCCCAGAATACCACTTATTTGAAAAATTTTCCTCCTCGTATTTTTTTGCACTACAATTCTGTACTTTTAATAAGCTACAATAATCTATAGCTGAACTATAAATCTCAGAATTCAAACCATCATCTTTCAACCTACCAAAAATAGTATTATTTTTATTAAAATTTATATATTTTTTATCTGGTGTTATAATATCAATCGAATTTTTGTTAATAGAAACACCTTCAGCATCTGTTCCAATTAAGTTTGCTAACATAGAAACTAATGATCCGTTTGATGGGCTAATTGCATTAGTGAAGTTAATTGATTTTTTTTTATAATCCTTAAAATTTTTTAATTCAACAATATCTTTTTTAAATGCAAAATATGGATCAAACGCATCAAAAAATATCCATATAACTTTTCTATCTTTATCAAAATTTTGTTTATTTAAAATGTAGGGCTCAAATCTATCTATTTCAGCTTTAGTATTTTGATCATAAATATTCGAACTTAAAGAATATATAAAATTTATAAGAAATATAAAACCAAGAATTGAAAAAAATCTAAGATAATTTTCTTTTTTTTTAAAAAAAATAAATACCAAAAAAAATATGAGATAAGGAACTATAAAAACTATAATTGTTTTGATGGAATATGAAGTTTTTAAACTTAGTAACACATAATTAAGTATAAATTCTTTAAAAGAAATAATATTTATAAAATAAAAAAATGTTTTGATTGTGTATACTGTTAATAACGTAACTAAAATTGTTAGTAAAAAATTATGTATAAGATAATTTTCTTTAAAAAAAGCCATAACCTTTAAATAAAAGAAAATGATAAATGAATTTAAAATAAAAAGAATGAAACATTGATATAAAAGATTGATAGCAACAAAATTTGAAAAAAAATAACCTCTAGTGTAGAAATAAAACTTAAATACTAATAATAAAGATAAGCCAATTGCAATTTTATAATCAAATTGCTTACTCACTTTAATTATTTTGGTCTAAATCTTTTTTTACTTCAGCCTCTTTTTTTTTAAAAAATTTTTTATACAGTTGTTTGATATATCTAACTGGATAGCCTAAATAAAAAACAATGGCTGCGAGAAAAGTTATTATTGCTTGCAAAATAAAGGCACCTGTTCCTGGATCAAAATATGCGTAGGAATTAGTAATTAAAAAATAAAAATATAAATATAAAAATATAAATATATTTTTAAATTTAAATTCCTTTCTCATTTTTTAAACATTTCTCTCTCTATACTTTCACAAATATAATGAAGAAGTATTTGATGCAACTCTTGAATTCTTGCTGTATTTTTTGAATTAATTACAACTTTATGTGTTGCATAGTATTTAGATTTTCCACCATTATTTCCTAAAAAAGCAATTGTTTTAATTCCAATTTTTTTGCAACTTTTCAAAACTTTTATTATATTTGCACTATTTCCTGAGGTTGATAATACAATTAATACATCTTTGCTAGTAGCTAACCCTTCTAGCTGACGAGAGAAAACCTTATCATATCCAATATCATTTGAAATTGCAGTAATTGCAGAAGTATCAACTGTCAATGAAATAGATCTTAAAGGCCGTCTATTAATTTTAAATTTTCCAATTAATTCCGCAGACATATGTTGACATTCTGCGGCGCTACCTCCATTCCCTGCCCAAAAGATTGTATTTTTTTTCTTTGCTGTTTTTAAAAGTAAACTTATAATCTTATCAATATCACTAAGGTTTGTTTCTTGAATAACTGTTCTTTGATTATTTATAATATTTAAAATAATGTCTTTATAATTTTTCATTTATTTTCTTAATTTGTTTATTTACAATTATTTTCTTTTAGCTTAGCAAAATAAATATGCAATCTAAATTTATTATCATTTAATTTAAAATTGAAAATAAAAATTCATCTAACTCATATCTTTTTACATCTAATTCTTTTTTATTTATGAACTGCATATTGTTTAAATAAATATTATTTATGTCATCGTAATGAATTATACCTTCATTAATCATTTTTAAAAAATAATACTCACCATAGATTTCTTCACTTAAGGATCTCAGACAATAAACCTCAAGGTTATTACAAAATTTTTTTAAATAAACTAAGGCACCACTTAATGCTCCAAAAGCATAGCTATAATTACAAGATAAATAATTTAAATCTACATTATCATCCATAAAATTTATGAAGCTTAAATTTTGATTTATGATTTCTTTTTTTATATTTTTTTTTGATTGTTCGTCTTCTGCAGGGTGAAATCTAAAATCTAGCCGATTTAAAAATGAATTTTTTTGTTTAAGTAATTTGAAAAATGCTGAGATTTTATAAATTTTCTCTCTAATTGAACTTTCTGATAATTTATATTCACTCCACTGAGCAGAAATAAAAATAGCTTTATTTTTTTTACTTGCTGAGTTTACATCACATTTGCAATTATTTCTCATTTTAATTAAAAAAGAATTTTTTTTATATATTTTATCCCAAAAATAATATGAACTATAAAAGAATGATAATTTATAATTAAATTTTTCAGTTTCCATTAAATTAAAATCTAATTCTTTATAATTAAATTCCTTGTTGTAAAATATTTTAGAGATAAGCTTTCTATCAAAAAATATATCTTTTTGTCTGTTAAAAAAATTTCGAAAACGATTAATGTATGATGATTTTTTTTTTTTAATCTTTTTATCTTCTCTAAGTTTGTGGAGATTATTTACAATTTTAAAGACATCTTCACCATCAATTAACTCTTTAAAATTTTTTAAAGGAATAAGCACTGCATCAACTGTTAAACTAACTTGGAGACAATTTTTGCCTATAAAATTTTCAAATATAATTCTTTGCCATATATCAAATTTGTTATCTGAAATGCATATATTAAATTTCTTAAAATCAATTTTTTTTTGTAATTTTTTTAAAAATACGTGTGTTAAAATTATTGACTTTAAGCTTCTCATTCCTTTTTCTGAAAAAAAAGGGATATAATTAATGCACTCGATGTAATTATTTATTCTCAAATCTTCAAATTTTTTTTTTATATTGTTGTTCAATAAATAATTTGTTGTGACTAAAGTTAAATCAAAATTCTTTGATAAAATTTTAATCTCTAAGAATAAATTATTAATAGCAAATGGATTTTTAAGACAAATCAGAATTTTTTTTTTCATTAGATATAATATTAAATTTTTTAATTATACATATTAAGTAATGATTATTTTTTTTTTTATTTTTTTTAAAAATCCTAAAATCTGAATAGATAAATCAAAAACTTTTTTAAAATTTTTACTAAATTTTTCCTCTTTCTTTCCTATAAGAAAATTATTAAACCATAATTCTGTTTTTTTACTAGCAAAAGGAAAAGGTATTTTCTTTATCATTTTTTTTTTATTATATAGATTGCAAAATCCTTGATTGTCTATTTCTAAAAGATAATTTAGATTATCTCCAGTTATTTGCATTTTATTGAATTTTTTAATTAATTTTGACTCAATCAAAATGAAATTGAAACCTAACTTAAAGATTAATTCGCCTTTTAATTCATCATATCCTTTTCTTTTAGATTTTATCACTTCAACATCTTGATTAAATAAATAAATTTTTTTTTCGGGAAATATTGAAAAAATTATATCAAAATAATGAATTAAATTTGTCAACATATCTCCTTGATTTATATGTATTACAATTTTGATATCTTTTTTTTTTTTCAAAAGATTAATGAGATTTAATTTTTTAACTAAATAATTTCCCCAAGTATTAACAAAGATATGTTTTATTTTTTCTTTTTTAATTAATTTTTTAAATGAATTAAAATCTTTTAAGTTGGGAAATAAAAATTTTTCTAAAAGTAAATGTTTAATCTTGTTATTTTTGACTATTTCTTTTATTACTCGATATCTACCCTTTGAATTTGTTGAAATAATAACCAAGTCAAATATGAAATTTTTGGGTAAATAGTTATTCATAGTTATATTTTTAAATTTGCTAAAAAATGTAAAGTTTTGTTTAGCAATTTTCCTCATATTCAGATCTGATAAAAATATCTGGTATTTTGAGGATTTGTTTTGAAATGACTTAAGGTGTGCTATACCCATAGGACCTAAGCCGACAATTAATATTTTTTTCATTAATGCAATATATTAATATATTATAAAAAAAATGCTTAAACTTTGTATCATTGGTTCGTCAGAGATTGTGGATCACCATTTAATGGTTGCAAAAAAATTGGGGTTTTCTCTATACGCGATTTCATCTACTAGAAAAAATTCCTTAAATGCAAAAAAAAAATTTAAAAAGTTTGAAATTAAAAAATACTTTTCTAATTATAGAGATCTAATTAAGGAAACAAGTAAACTAAAAAATGTATGTTATTTAGTTGCCCCAAGAATTAAAGATACATTAAAAATCTTATATGATTTAGACTCTGTAAATTCTCCCATATTAGTGGAGAAACCTATTTCAACTTCTGTCAGGGCTTTTTCGGCTAAGATAAATAAAAAAAAAAATATTTTTGTCGGTTATAACAGAATATTTTACGAGACTACTAGATATCTTAAATTGATCAAAATAAGCAATTCTTTAGTTAATATTACTTGTCCAGAAAAAAATGAATATACCTTTGTAACTAATTCATGTCACATTATTTCTATTTTAGTTTATTTGTTTAAAGAACTAAGATTGATAAAAAAAATTAAATCTAAATATTTTATTAATGTAATATTTAAATCAGAAAAAAATAATTACATCAATTTATGTGTTTTTTATAATTTAAAAACAAACTTTAAAATTGAAATTAACAATACAAACTATTTTATATCTCAAACCCCTATTGAACAAATAAAGATTTACAAAAAATTAGAGATTTTAAGAAAAAAACATAGAAATTTTTATATCCCAAAATTATATAAGAAAATTAATTGTAATGAAAATTTTAAGCCTGGTTTTATTAATCAAATGAAAGAATTTAAAGAATTTGCAAAAAATAAAAATTTTAAAATTGATAATAATATTTTATTTGCTAAAAAAGTAATTAAAATTTGTAATCAGATTCTTAGATAAATAAGAATTCAAAGATAGCAGAGTTAAATATTGTATATTTTTTATTAAATTTATGAGAAAAATTTTTTTAATTGGTGAAATTGGTATTAACCATAATGGAGACATTGAAATTGCAAAAAAATTAATAGAGAATGCAAAAATAGCTGGTTTTGATGCTGTAAAATTTCAAAAAAGAGATCCTGTAATAACCACACCTGATAACATCAAAAATCAACCAAGAAGCACCCCTTGGGGTAACACAACTTATTTTGAATATAAAAAAAAAATTGAATTCAAAAAAAAACATTTTGATAAAATAGACAGATTTTGCAAGAAAATGAAAATTCATTGGTTCGCAAGTCCATGGGATTTGGAAAGTAATAAGTTTTTAAAACAATATAAATTAAAATATAACAAAGTTGCCTCGGCAATGCTTACTAACCTTAAGCTTTTAGAAGAAATATCAAAACAAAAAAGGTATACTTTTATTTCAACCGGTATGTCGACTGAAAAAGATATTATAAAAGCTTTAAAGATTTTTAAAAAAAACAAGTGTAAGTTTATGTTGATGCATTGTGTCTCTAGTTATCCAGCAAAAGATAATCAGCTTAATTTAAATTACATCAAAACAATGAAGAAAAAATTTAGATGTGATGTAGGGTACTCAGGACATGAAATTTCCGTAAGTCCATCACTAATGGCAGCTTGTCTAGGTGCACAAGCTATTGAGCGTCACATAACATTGGATAGGACAATGTGGGGCACTGACCAATCAGCATCTTTAGAGTTAAATGGCATGAAATTATTAGCTGAATTTATTAGAAAGTTTGAAGAATGTCAGGGAAGTGGAATTAAAAAATTTAATGATCTAGAAAAAAAAATGCTCAAAAAGTTCAAGTATTGGTAATTTTTTATCATTCCATGAAATTTTTGGGTTAAAAATTCAAAATTAATGACTATTTAAATAAATATCAATGAAAAATTTTACTAAGCTACATAACAAAGCAAAAAAAATAATACCTGGGGTCTCTCAATTACTGGGCAAAAGGCCAGATATGTATTTACCTGGAAATAAATGGCCAACTTACTATTCAAAAGCTAAAGGTGTTACAATCTGGGGCTTAGATGGAAAAAAATATCTTGATTTTACAATGGTTGGTATTGGTACAAGTGTACTAGGTTATTCAGATAATGACATGAATAAAATTGCAATTAATGCAATTAAGTCAGGATCAATGACAACACTAAATGCTCCTGAGGATGTTAGATTGGCTGAGGAATTATTAAAAATTCACCCGTGGGCTAATTCAGTAAAATATGCTCGAACAGGAGGGGAAAGTATGTCAGTTGCTGTTCGATTAAGCAGAGCCTACACAGGAAAGGAAAAGATTTTATTTTGTGGATATCATGGATGGCATGATTGGTATTTATCCGCCAATATTGCTTCAAAAAAAAAATTGGATACTCATCTTTTACCTGGACTTGAACCATTAGGAGTCCCAAAAAATTTAAAAGGTACTGTAATACCTTTTAAATTCAATGATTGGGAAGATTTAAAGAAAGTTGTCAAAAAAAATGCTAAAGAGTGTGCTGCTATAGTTTTTGAACCATGTAGAGAATATTTTCCAGAAAAAAAATATTTAAAGGAATTAAGAAAAATTGCCTCTAAAAATAATTGTGTATTAATCTTTGATGAAATTACCTCAGGGTGGAGAATTAATACTGGTGGTGCACACCAAAAACTGAAAGTAAATCCTGACATAGTTGTTTACGGAAAAACTATTGCTAATGGAATTCCAATGGCAGCAATAGTTGGGAAAAAAGAAATTATATCTCTATCATTAAAAACTTTTATAAGCAGTGCTTTTTGGACTGAAAGAGTTGGTCCAGCATGTGCGTTAGCATTTATAAAAAAGCACAGAAAATTAAATGCAGGTAAGAAATTAGATGATATTGGAAAAAAAATTAAAAAAATTTGGATTGAGGCAGCAAAAAAAAACAATCTCAAAATTGAAATTCAGGGTATTAATCCTTTAGCTAGCTTTAAATTAGTAACAAAAGATTGGCCTGTGACAATAACGTTTTTTATTCAAGAAATGTTAAAAAAAGGAATTCTTGCTTCTGATAGATGTTACGCCAATTTAAATCACACTTCTAAAGTATTAAGATTATACAAAAAAGCGTGTGAGGAGGTTTTTAAAAAAATTTCTCAATTGGAAAAAAAAGGCGCTTTAAAAGCTCATCTTGAAGGACCTATTAAACAGATGGGTTTTGCTAGATTAACGAGTAAAAAATAAAATCTTAAAATTCATAATAGTCTTTAAATTTAATTTTATTATTCACTATAAAATTTGCTAATACTAAATCTTTTTTTTTATCAATATCTATAGTTTCCTTTGTAATAAATGGAAAACATTTTTTTCCTAAAAAATATTTTTTAAAAATATTTTTTGTTTTTATAATATCAAAATAACCATTGCCCACATAGGTCTCAAAAAAACTCTGTCTGGGTTTATTTGCATCATCTAATTTCATATTTTTAAATGAAGGTAATAAATATTTTTTTCTTTTTAGAACGAATGTTTTAAAGGCTGAGGATGTTTTGTTAACTGCAATCATTGAGTCAAAATTTTTTTTCTTCTCAAATATTGATATGGCTTTATTTAAAGTTTTATGATTTCTAAGAGGAGTTGTAGGTCTTAAATAAATTAGATATTTTGGATATACATCATTTCTTTTAAACCAACTTTTGAAAAAATCTAACAAAACATCTATATCTGTAGAAAAATCTCTTGCACTTTTTTTTCCTCTAAGTGAAATATTTTCAGATCCCCATTTAATTGATTTTTTTAAAATATTACCATTTTCAGTTGAAACAAAAATTCTTTTTATTTTTTTGGTTCTTTTAGCAGTCTCGATGGTCAATCTTAATAAACTTTTGTTTCTTATTTTTTGTAAGTTCTTATTTTTAATCGATTTTGAATTCGATCTTGAAGGTATAATTGCCCATGTTTCCTTAACTTCTTTTTTTTTCTTTAAATTCATCTATTATTTAGTATAAGACAAAAATTTATTTATGTACGATATAGATTTTATTAAAGATAGTTATAACATAAGAAAAGAAATTGTCTCAAGGAAATTCAATTCTGAAAATGTAAATGATATTCAAGCTGAATTAGAACAACTTAGAAAATCTAAACCTACCATATTTAATATCGAGACAACTAACTATTGTAATATGAAATGTATAATGTGCCCAAGGACAATTTACATGACAAGAAAAAATATTTGGATAAGTGATGAAATTTTTGAAGAGGCTCTTTCAAACATTAAAACTTACAATGAAGATAAACTTAATGATTTTTGGAAATGGCTTGAAAATAATACTCCATATAATCCAAATGAAGTTTCAGAAAATGGTTTTTATTTTTCAATAGTATCAAAATGTCTTATATTACATGGTTATGGCGAACCTTTTTTAGATAAGTATTTAATAAAAAGGCTTAAACTTTGTAACGAGAAAAAAATACCAACTTATTTCTCTTGCACACCGGCTACAATGACTGTTGAAAAAGCTATTGCTGCTATGGAAAATGGTCTGACTGTTCTTAAATTTTCTCTTGATGCTATGGATGATGAAAATATTAAAAAAATAAGAGGGAAAAAAGCCAATTACGATGAATCAATTGAAAAAATTTTGAAAATTATAAAGATAAAAAAAGAGAGAAATTTCAAAACTATTTTGGTCCCTTGTATGATTTCATTTAAAAATGATGAAGCTTCAAAAAAACTCCATAAGGAATTCTTAAAATTTTGGGCACCTCATGATGTGTTTGCGTATGTAAAGAGTCAAGATAATAGATGGTTGTTTGAACAAGACAAAGATTTAAAAAATAATTCTCATTACGCTCAACAATACTGTGAATACCCTTGGACATCTTTGACTGTCATGGCCGATGGCAATGTAGTGCCATGTACACAGATTTCAAATAATGAAATTGTTTTGGGAAATATTAAAGAAAATACACTTGAAGAAATCTGGAATGGAAAAAAATATGAGGAATTAAGAAAGATGCATATCTCTGGAAATTTTCCTAAGGACCATAAATGTCTTAAAAAGTGCGATCAAGTAAAACTATTTGAATACTTAAAATAATAATAATCAGTTTTTTAAAAATTTTTTTCAGTGCATAAATCAAGCCAATTGAGCTATTAGTACTGGTCAG
>MDTB01237925.1_pt1 | contig 21030 bp, 22 predicted proteins | sample 811161 | NCBI WGS metagenome assembly MDTB01 (sample SAMN05326650, study PRJNA326480) | marine metagenome | isolation source: seawater | place: Mediterranean Sea | collected 2009
CTGCTGATGAGGTGGCATCTGCTGTATTGTTTTTAGCAAGTTCAGAGGCAAGTTATTTAACAGGTGCTACATTGCATGTGAATGGCGGGATGGCAATGTTGTAAGGAAAGCGATTGTGAAAACAGACACTAGCCTGATATAAAAAACTGTGCTAAACCACGCCAAATTATGAATGATCATGCCTATTATGGGCATTTAGATAGGGGATTATAATGAGTGATATTTCTGATCGCGTAAAAGCTATAGTTGTTGAGCATCTCGGTGTAGAAGATTCAAAAGTGATTGATGGTGCATCTTTCATAGATGATTTAGGAGCAGATAGTCTGGATACTGTTGAATTGGTTATGGCATTTGAAGAAGAATTCGAAGTCGAAATCCCTGATGATGCAGCAGAAAAAATACAGACTGTTAAAGATGCAGTAGATTTCCTTGAGAGTGCTGCCTAATCTAGCTTTGCGAAAAATTGGCCTGCCTAACGAAAATCGAGAGTTCAGGCTAATCCTTCAAGGAGTTTAAAAATGCGTCGTGTGGTAATTACTGGCATTGGTATGGTTACTCCCTTGGGACAGGGGGTTGCCTCTAACTGGCAAAATTTGCTAACTGGGAGATCTGGTATATCAAAAATAAGGTCATTCAATGTGTCTGATATTTCATGTCAGATAGCTGGATCTGTCCCTAACAAAGACGAACCAAACGGCCTTGATCTGGATAAGTTTATCGATCCGAAAGAACAGCGCAAAATTGACAGGTTCATTCAGTTTGGTATTGTTGCGGCTATTGAAGCGGTTGAAAATTCAAAATGGGCTCCAAAAACGATTTTAGAGCAAGAACGCTCTGGGGTGATGATTGGCTCTGGAATTGGCGGATTGCAAACCATTGTGGAGACTTCGGAGCTAATGAACGAGCGCGGGCCTCGCAGAATAAGCCCATTTTTCATTCCCTCTGCTTTGATAAATCTGATTTCTGGACATGTTTCGATAAAATATGGATTTAAAGGTCCTAACCACTCGGTGGTAACAGCCTGTTCCACAGGTGCTCATGCTATTGGCGACGCAGCTAGAATAATCGCGCTTGACGATGCTGATATCATGGTTGCGGGTGGGGCAGAGGCCGCGGTGTGTAGACTGGGAATGGCTGGATTTGCTGCCGCTAGAGCCTTATCATGCAAATATAATGATACACCTGAAATTGCCTCTCGGCCGTGGGATACGGGGCGAGACGGTTTTGTGATGGGTGAGGGGGCTGGAGTTGTTGTTCTAGAAGAGCTAGAACATGCTGTTGCAAGAGGCGCTACCATTTATGGTGAGATAAAAGGCTATGGTATGTCTGGGGATGCTCATCATATCACTGCGCCCGCTTCCGACGGAGATGGCGGATTTAGGGCGATGAGAAATGCGCTTAAAAGGGCAAATCTAGATCCGAATGACATAGGCTATATTAATGCACATGGCACCTCTACGCAACTTGGAGATGTGATCGAAGCAGGAGCAGTTATGCGCTTATTTGAGGGATGCCTTGACACCTTGTCAATGTCATCTACCAAAAGTGCGACTGGACATTTGTTAGGTGCGGCAGGCGCGATTGAGGCTATTTATTCTGTGCTTGCGGTAAGAGATAATATCCTTCCTCCTACGCTGAATTTGAATAATAAAGAGGGGTCGATTGAAGCGTTAGATTTGGTTCCGTTAAAATCACGCAAGAAAGAAATTCGCAACGCTATGTCTAACTCATTCGGGTTTGGCGGGACTAACGCATCCTTAATCATTGGTGAGGTCAATTAGCTAAATGAAACAGGCGTTCAGGCTGTTAATCCGCCTAACTCTCCTTTCTGTATTCTTAGCTATCGGTATTGGCATTGCAGGATATGTATTGGTTGATTTTGTGACCAATTCTGCAGGCAGAAATGAAAGCGCCGAGATCATACTTGTGCAGCCAGGAGATGGGGATAATACGATAAGCTGGGCGCTATATCGCCATCAGATTATTCCTAATCGATTATACTATTTTCTCGCGAAATATACCTCTAGTGAGCTATTTGTTCCAAAAGTTGGAGAGTATGAAATACCAGCGCGAAGCACGCTTGCTAAAACCTTAGATATACTTCATTCTGGTGTATCACTGCAGCGAAAAGTCACCTTTCCCGAAGGGATAACATCACAAAAATTCGTATCCATTCTCAATAATTCGCCCCATATGGCAGATCAAATCGTAGATATCCCAGATGAAGGAAGTCTATTTCCGGATACTTATTTTTATACCCACGGTATGTCAAGACACAAAATTCTGCAAAAAGCAGAACAAAAATTTGAGATGACGCTCGCCGAATTATGGTCAGATAGAAAAGCTAATTTGGCCATAAAATCCCCAAGACAGGCAGTTATTCTTGCATCTATTGTAGAGCAGGAAACAGGTCATCCAGAAGAAAGGGCACTTGTCGCATCTGTTTTTATAAACCGATTAAACTTAAAAATGCCGCTACAATCAGACCCCACTGTTATTTATGGTCTTGAAAAAAAAGGTGTAGCCCCCAAACGTATTCTAAAAAAACACTTAAAGGAAAAGCATGAATGGAATACCTATATGCTGAGTGGTTTGCCAAAAACAGCAATCTCTAATCCAGGCCTTGCCTCAATTCAGGCTGTTTTAAACGCAGCATCAAGTGACTATTTGTATTTTGTTGCAGATGGTCTTGGAGGACATCGATTTGCGAAAACACTGGACGAACATAATAAGAATGTAAGACAGTACAGAAAATTTATGGCAGATAAAAATTAATAGGAAACAATTCCGAGATGAATCTTGAGATAATCAGACGCGGTCTTATGCTTGTGCTATCCTCTCCTTCAGGCGCTGGCAAAACGAGTATATGCCAAAAGCTCCTTGAGCGGGAGAAAGAACTTACACTTTCAGTATCAGCGACAACACGCACAAGACGCTCAGGAGAAGTTGAAGGCAAGGACTATCAATTTATTTCAACACCAGAATTTGAAAAGTGCATTGATAAAGAGCAGTTTTTAGAATATGCAAAAGTCTTCGGTCATTATTACGGTACACCATCACATTTAGTAGAAAACAGTCTTCAATCTGGAAGAGATGTATTATTTGACATTGATTGGCAAGGTACACAGCAGCTAAAGGCAAAAGCACGGCAGGATCTTGTATCTGTATTTATTCTACCACCCTCCATAAAGGAACTAGAGAAAAGACTTTTTAAACGTGCTCAGGATACGATTGAGGTAGTGGCTGATCGCATGTCAAAATCAGCAAACGAAATGAGCCATTATCCAGAATATGATTATGTAATTATCAACTGCGATTTAAACCGTTCTGTGCAGCAAGTACAGTCAATATTACATGCTGAAAGATTGCGCAGGGAAAGACAGATCAGTTTAGTTGAATTTGTAAAACAGCTTCGTTTACAGCCGTGATATCATACAAGTTATATCCTCAAAATCGCATTAATGTGCTAAATTCTAGTTAGGATATTTCTTATTTTAATTGTGTTGCCAAATGATTAGCAAGCTTGCAAAAATATTCGGTTGGTAATTGCTGAGGCCTTGACTGTGGATCAATTCCAAGGGATTTGAGCATATCCGCGCCACCAAACTGTTTAAAACTGGCGCGAAGCATTTTCCGGCGCTGATTAAACGCAATTTGTGTTACTTTTTCGAGATGTTTTAGGGAGCAACCAAATTCAGGCTTTTGCCGCGGAACAAGTTGAATTACTGCGGATGTTACTTTTGGAGGAGGGGTAAATGCTGATGCTGGCACTTCAAATAGGATTTCGGAAAAAGTAAGCCAGTTACAAAGAACTGATAATCTGCTAAAATTATTATCACCAGGTTTAGCAACAATGCGTTTTGCTACTTCTTTTTGAAACATTAACGTCATTTTGGTGAATTTGGGAGCATATTCTAGCCATTGAATTAACAAGGGTGTTGCAATATTATAGGGTAAATTTGCGATGATTTGCCTCGGTTGCTGGCCTAACTCCCATACTGGCAGAGTTAATGCGTCTGCCTCCATTACGGCAAGTCTTGTGCCGGCGGCTTGTTTTAGGTCTTCTAGATAGCTAACAGCACGCTTATCTTTTTCAATCGCTATAATATGCTGTGCTCCATGTAACAATATAGAGCGTGTAAGTCCGCCAGGCCCGGGACCAATTTCAATAACGGTACCTCTAAATGGTGCTGCCGCCTGAGCTATCCTATCGGTAATATAATCATCAAGTAAGAAATTTTGGCCAAGAGACTTTTTAGCTCTAAAGTCAAGTTTGGACAAGGTTTTTTTTAGAGTGGGGAGCTGGCTTACAGGATCTCGCATAAATGGCTTTTTCTATTCGATCATAGTAACTGGGTTTAAACTTGTGTGACTAAGCATCTTCGCATAGTCGATAGCTGCAATCAAACTGTCAGGTGCAGCTCTATTTTTTCCAGCAATATCATATGCTGTGCCATGGTCAGGAGAGGTGCGGATGAAATCAAGCCCAAGCGAGATATTTACGGTTTTCAAAAAATCCAGAGCTTTAACAACAGGTAGAACTTGATCGTGATACATGCCAAGTACACAGTCATATTCACTTCGCGCAGATTGATGAAAAAGGCTATCAGCAGGCAAGGGGCCTGTTACATTCACCCCTTCCGATAAAAGTTGTAATATTACAGGTTTAATAATAGTGATATCTTCACTACCAAGCATGCCTTGCTCTCCCGCATGTGGATTTAATCCGCAAATCGATATTCTGGGGTCTTTTATTCCGAAGCGGGTTGTTAAGTCCTGTTTTGCCACTATTGCTGTTTTATAAAGTAACTCAGGCGTAAGTCGCTGCGAGATTTCAGATATAGGATTATGTATAGTGACCGGAATTACCCGCAAAAAATCATTTGCTAACATCATCACAGGGTGTTTTCTATGCTGCGACAAAGATGCTAAAAACTCAGTATGTCCTGGATAAGTAAAACCCGCTTTGTATAAAACATACTTGTTTATAGGATTTGTTACTAATGCTGATGCATTTCCTGCGAGTACTTGGGAAACAGCCTGCTCAATTGCACACAAAATTAATGAGCTATTTGCCTCATCTGGATGGCCTGCAATTACCTCCGCTGGCCATCGATGACCAATAATAGATAGACATTGTTTATCTAATTTTTGCCCCGGCTCCCAGATACGTATATCCAGGCGTAATCCAAGTTCACTAGACAATTTCGCCATATGAACTGGGTCCGCAATTGCTACAAATGGCGTTTCACATGTAAGGGCCGCTTTTAAGGTTATTTCAGGCCCGATTCCCGAGGGATCCCCCGGCGTCACAATTATTGGTTTTTCGGCGCTTGATAAATCATTCATTCAGTTTTTATTTCGATACTGGCATTTCGTCTCAGCCGCATGAGATATCTAAGGCTTAGAACTGAATATAATTTATTAAATTCTGTTTCCTTTAACTTTTCCAAAGATGGAATGTCAGGTGCCTCTTTTACGCGACTACAAACCATGAATACCGACAACTCATTATCAGCTGTTTGGATAACGTCACTTACCTTTTGTATGCTGAGGTCAAGAACCAATTGTCGAAATGAATTTTCTAACTTTTCAATCACAATATTATTAATTTGCCCGAGAACCTCGCTGCCTAAAGATAAATGAAATTCTTTCAAAGCATCGCAGGTATCAATTTTTTTTGTTTGGTTTCTTAACTTTGAAATTTGAGCGTCTTTTGCTACCGCAGAAATATTGGGGGGTAGTACGAGTACAGCACGTGCTATTGAAACTGTATCAAGCACGGGATCGTTGAACCCCAATTCTCTATAGCCCTCTAATTTAAAAATATAAGAAAAATCCCCAGATTTTAACAAAACGATATTTTTCCCTGAAAGCCTCTCATTTTCAATTGCTTGCAGCACGTCAGGTGGTAATTTTTGAGCTTGCACCCACCCAACATTACCTCCGTTTTTTGAACTTCCTGACATAGAATATTGAGCAGCAACTGCGCCAAAGTCTGCCCCATTGTTAATCGCTTTTTGCAATTGATCGGCAAGTTCGTGTGTGTTTGCTAGGGGTCTTGATGGGATGGGTATCAAAACAATCTCTGAAATTTTATACTGTGGAGCAGATAAGTCAGCCAAAATCCGCTTTTTTTCCGCATTTGCAAGTGTATCAACTTGAGCAAATTGACGCCGAAACTTCTGCGTTAAGACGCCTGTCCAGACAATATCCGCTTTAATCTGGTCAAGTGCTGTGGAAGTTCGAATTCCCGCAGCCTGAAGCCGTTCTGTTGCACTCAGATTTTTATCTGAGTAGATATTCTCGAAGAAAGCACGTGCTGTGTTTGTAGCTTGCGCTAGTGATTCAGGACTCAAAGAACGCCTAGCCTGAATTTTTAATGTTTCGTCGATAAGCATTTCAAGTGCTTCTTCTCGATGTAGTTTAACATTCTCTGTGCTATCAATCTTTCCTCTTGTAAGCAGCAGTAATCGAACTTTATTTTCCAAATCAACTGAAGAAATAGCCGCGCCATCTACGACTGCAACAACTGATGCCTTTGTTTGCGCGGTTGCAGGTTTTGATTGTGCCAAATACAAAGGCAATAATATCAGTAAAAAGCTCATAAACGAACTGAAAGACACCATTTTAAAACCTAAGAAATTAGAATTTTGTGGAAATTTGTTAACACTCTGAGATTTTGGTATCAATGTTCATCTCCGCGAGCAAGCAGAAAGCCACTAATTGTAAAAATTAGTGTAGCGGGAAGCCAACCTGCAACAAAGTCAGGTAATCTTGAGTTATGTCCAAGAAGAAAAATTAAGTCTGAGACAAAGTAATATAAAAAACCTGCCGCTAATCCCATAATAATGATACGTATTCGTCTTTGCCTTGAAAAGGTCAGCAATGTAAAGCTTGCCGCTAATAAGGCAAGACCGACAAGTTGAAGAGGTAGGGCAAGTGTCTTATGAAACTGTACGCGCAATTTTTCCACAGGAATGCCAGCTGTTTGAAGAGTATCTATGTAGTCAGATAATTCGTACAAGCTGATAGTTCTAAGAGGTCTTCCTGCATTTAACATTATTGATTTATCTAACGTTGAGCTAGGCTTGAAGTTTGATAAAACCTCAACCCTTCCTTCTTGGTTAGTGCGGCTAGGGCTATCAAACACCCAAACCCCGCTATCAAGTTTCATTGAGTTCGCTTTTATTAGCCATTTCAAACCACCAGACTCATTAAGAACATATATAATCGGATTGAATATAATGGCCTGCTCAGTGTTCATATTTGACCCATTAATATATACATTATCATTGAGAATGGTATCGCGAAGCCAAATACCTGAAGAGGATATAGACACCAGATTATTTTTCTGGTTTTTGAAGATTGAATTCATTTGCGAGTCATGTTGCTGGCTAATAACCGCTGAGATAGGATTGAAAATAAATATATGGGACAGTCCAACCAAACCTGCTGCTAGAATTACAGGAAGCAATGTTTGCCAGATATTTTGGCCAAAGCTTCTGATAGCGACAAATTGCTGTGACTTTGACCAGAAATAAAAGCAAATAGCAGAACCAAACAACAACCCAAATGGCAGAATTTCGTCGAATAAAGTTGGAAGGTTCATTAACCCTAAAAGTAAAATACTAAGATTAGATACATTTAAATCATATCTAGATACACGTTGAAATAATTCAACAAAATCAAGTATTGCTACAAAACACAGCAAGATGAATATTGTTCCGAAAACCCACCCCAAATAGTTCCGAGCCAGATAAATCGTGATGGTAAAAGACGGAAACCAAGTCATTCATGAAGCTCCGCTAATTGAAACGATAATAACCTATCCTTCTGGCTACTTCTAATGATACTAACGAAACCAATTATTGCAGGAGTTATAGGAACAAAATACATGGTAGGCCATAAAAATGGATAATTGATGACTAACGACTTGCTCATAATATACAAGATTTGGATTGCTAGTCCCGATAGACTTGCAAGTGTCAGTCGCTTAGCAAGACTCACCTGTTTTGAGAGACGATAGAAAAATAAGGCAATCGCGGTGATAGATAAAGAGATAACAATTAAGGGTGATGTTAGTCTGTAATGAGCTTCCGCAAATCGCTGTCGCCAAAATAAATCGCTATAAGCAAGTTCACGATTGAAGAGATTAGCGACCGACTCTTCATTTGCATCTTTCACGCGCTCTGAGGAAGTTTCTTTTTCTTGATCTCTAATGATGTTGAGTGTGTAGCTTTCAAAGGATATAATTGTGCTTTTACCAGCTTTGACGCTTGTCTCAGTTCGCTGGCCATTCTTTAGAATTACTACCGGCTGGTTTTCAAGGTTAGTGAACTCTCCTGTCTCGGCAGTAAAGGTGACATGGTTCTCCCTGTTCCGGGTATCTTGAATAAACACATTGCCAACTGAGTTACGGGAATGTTTCTCGCCGATAAAGATCGTCAAATTTTGGTCAATATCGATGAAAACATTATCTTGAATGAGGAGTTTTGGTATCGTATTTCGTACTTCATCCTGTACTGTTTTAAATCCTGAAAAACCGAGCGGAAGCAAAATTAGGGAGTTAAAAAACAAAAAAGCAGATAATAATATACTGAATAAAACGGGTGCTACAGACAGCTGCAACGGACTTAATCCAACAGCATGCATAACCACAATTTCTCTGTCTGATAAAAATCGATGTAATGTCCATAAGATAGCGACGAAAGCGGATAGTGGAACGGTGACAATAAGCCAGAGAGGTGCTGCTAGAAAAGAGAAGCGCAAGAAATCAATAAAAGACGCACCTTGGATAATAACCACATCCAATATTCTAAGCGACTGATTTAGCCATATTACGGCCATAAGACAGCTTAAAATGATAAGCCAGCTTCCCACAATATTGCTAAAGAAATATTTGTTAACTTGGTTGTTCATTTAAATGCCAAACGCTATATATAAAGATATGTTATAACCATATCCACCCACGCTTGCCCATAACGAAATTATATAAACGATAATAACCTTAATAATTTATTTAAAGAATTTTATGTTTCAAATCGTGATTATAAACTCTTTAAATCAGATGTTTTATTCTAACACGACGAATACCTAAAAAAAACACTTAACAGGATTTTAAAAAATGAGTTTTCAATTCACGGCTACATTTAATCCCACTCCAGAACAGCGGGCGACTATTTACAGCGTAAATGAGCAGCTGGAATTTAGTCGCGACTTAGAAGAGAATTTAGCTAATGCTATCAGTGATTATTTAAAACGAGTTTCCTTCAAAGGAAAAATTGGAGAGTTTTTGCCGCTTTACCCGAGCCAAACTGATGTATTGATGGGCGGAATAGGTGCTGGGCTTAAAACATCATCTGAGGCTGAGTTATGGGGAGATGCGCTCTATAAGTCGATGAAGAGCCAACCATTTAACGAGGCAATTTTGTCAGCTTCTGAGTTTGAAGATGAAATTATCGAAGGAATTTTGTTGGGTGCAACTCTTGCTTCTTATGAGTTTAATATTTATTTCACAAAAAAAGAAGAACGGTCTCCAAACGTAAATCTCATTATAACGGGGATTGATGAAGCGCGGTTTAATCGGATTTTAGCTGAAGTAGAAGCCATGGCGGATGGAGTTCATCTTGCACGCGATCTTGTTTATGAACCTGCTAATATTCTATATCCGCAAAGTTTTGCCAAGAGATGTGAGCCGCTGAAAGAGAAAGGCCTAGGAGTGTCTATTTTAAATGAAAAAGACATGGAAAAGCTTGGAATGGGCTCACTGCTTGGGGTTGGTCAGGGAAGCGTTCGCGAATCAGCGATTGTTGTTATGAAATGGAAAGGCGGTGGCGATGAAGCCCCTCTTGCTTTAGTGGGCAAAGGTGTTTGTTTTGATACTGGCGGCATATCTATCAAGCCAGCAAGAGGCATGGAAGATATGAAATGGGACATGGGAGGCGCTGCCGCAGTTACAGGTGCTATGTGCGCCCTTGCAGGGCGAAAAGTTAACCATAATGTAGTTGGTATAATTGGTCTCGTTGAAAATATGCCAGATGGCAATGCACAACGACCTGGCGATGTTGTAACCTCAATGTCAGGGCAGACGATTGAAGTAATTAATACTGACGCAGAGGGGCGGCTTGTGTTGGCGGATGTGCTTACATATGTCCAGCAAGAATATAAGCCAGAAGCAATTATTGACCTTGCTACTTTGACAGGTGCTATTCTGGTGGCTCTTGGCAAAGAATATGCTGGCTTATTTTCCAATAATGACGCACTTTCAGAGCAAATAACATCAGCTGGGCGAAAAGTCTCGGAGAAGAGCTGGAGGATGCCAATGGAAGAAGCCTATAATAAGATGCTAAAATCACATATTGCGGATATGAAAAATATTGGTGGTATGCATGGCGGTTCTATTACGGCTGCTTGTTTCTTACATCGGTTTGTTGAAAATAATACGCCTTGGGCACATATAGACATCGCTGGCAAGGCATGGTCTGACAAAGCATCCCCTACTGTGCCTGCAGGTGGAACAGGATATGGGGTGCGATTATTGAACCAGATGATAGATGATTGGCAGCCGATTATTGATCGCTAATTGGATGTGAGTAATGTTGCATCAATTTGATTTTTATCATTTAAGAAATGGTGATTTCGCCAAACCAGCAATATTAATTGCTGAGAAAGTGCTGTTTAATTCAGCTAAATTACTCATCCTTGCACCAGAGAGCAAAATATCTGATTTAAGTATTAGGTTTTGGAGCGATAAAACAGATTCTTTTCTTGCGCATGGCATGGGTATCGACGATGTTAGCGATTTTGCGCCAATATGGTTATCATCGATAGCAGATGATAATCCCATTTCAGCAGATTATGTAATGTTAACAAATGGCATTTTTCTGGAGGATTTTTCAACTTTTAAGCGCGTGTTTAATTTGTTCGATGGCTCTTCACAAGTAGCAACAGAACAGGCACGAAATCAATGGCGTAAGTGGTCCGCACATCCAGAACATCTCTGCAGATATTTCACTCAATCGGAAACAGGAGGATGGCAACAGACAGCCTCCAATGCCAAAGGGTTGTAATAATTCCTGCTTTTTAGGCGTTTAACTTAACTATTTCACAAAAGCACATAATAGAAGGTTTTTTTTTGCTAGTTGATTTGCTATAACCCGCGCGTCGATAGGTCTCTTGGAGTTATTTTATTGGTAATTAAAAAGCTGATATGACAGCCTCAAAGAGTAGAACTTTTATCTAAATAAGGAACAAACTTATGTCCATACAACGCACTTTTTCAATTATCAAGCCAGATGCAACCAAACGCAATCTGACGGGCGCCATTAATTCAAAGATAGAATCAAGTGGTTTGCGGATTATCGCTCAAAAGCGCATTCATATGTCTGATGCGCAGGCCAAGGAATTCTACTCAGTTCACGCAGAACGCCCTTTCTACAATGATTTGGTGTCCTTTATGACCTCTGGTCCTGTTGTTGTGCAAGTACTCGAGGGAGAGAATGCAGTATTAGCATACCGAGAGGTTATGGGCGCAACTAACCCTTCAGACGCTGCAGACGGCACCATTAGGAAAGAATTTGCGGAGAATATTGAGGCTAACTCTGTTCACGGTTCTGATTGCGATGATAATGCAGCGATTGAGATTGCACATTTTTTTAACGAGGATGAAATTGTAGGCTAAAAAAGAAACACCAGCCTGCTAGTTGGTATGCTATCCATGTAATTAAAAACGCTCTGCCAATTTTTATCTCTTGTATTTTGACTAGTTTCTTTTCTTAAAGGAGAAAGATTGCCATCAAAACCAAAATTGCAATTACACCTGCTATTATGATTTTTGAAAGGGACAGAAATCCCTCATAAAAAGATAAATGATTTACTGCCTGCTTATCGAATTTATCTGTTTTCATTTGTATGCCAAACCCCATTAGACTAAACGAATTTTTAAGTCATAATGCCCTGAAAAAAAAAGATGTGCAATCTGTTTAATAGAGATTTTGTAATTTTAGAAATCTTTTAAAGCTATCTTGGCATCGTTATTATTCTGGATAGATAGCCTTTTGATTTTCGGAGGCATTTGATGCCAGATTACTTTGGAATCTCTGATTTCTAAATGCCTATTTACAAGAGATGTTAGAACCAACGGATATAAGATATGTTCTTCATGCAACACCCGACTTTCTAATGTTTCTGGGGTGTCATTAGCCATTATCGAAACTTCAGATTGGGCAATAATAGGGCCATCATCAAGCTTACCTGTGACTATATGAACAGTTGTACCATGTCGTACCTCACCCTTTTCTAGAGCTCTTTTATGCGTATTCAGGCCTTTGAATTTAGGCAATAGAGAAGGATGTATGTTAATAATTTTTCCCTCAAACTTATCTACAAATTCAGTTGAAAGTATTGCCATATATCCAGCTAGAAAAATCCAATTAGGCTGATGTACTTTAAGCTCATTTAAAACCGCTATTTCATGTTCGAGTTTGCTTGCATATTCGGCACGCGCGATAAGCTTTGTGGTAATACCGTGAGCTCTTGCAATCTCAAGTCCTTGCGCTTGTTTATTCGCGATTACACATACTATTTTGCAGTTAAGGTTTTGCTTTTCTATCGCAGTTATGAGTGCCGCCAAATTGCTGCCGCGCCCTGAAATGAAAATCACAAGTTTTATCATTGATGCGTCGCTTCTATCTTTCTTGACCTAACGCCAAGAATTTTCCATGCCTTCTAGAATAACAGCGTCATTTGTTCGCTTCTCAATTTGACCTGCCACCCATGCATCCTCGCCTGTTTCCTGAATAGTGCGCAAAAGTCTATCTGCGTTATGTTCATTTACAAATAGTATGCCACCAATTCCACAGTTAAAGGTTCTCGCAAATTCAGCATCAGTCATATTTGCGCTGAATTTTACCCACTGAAAAACTGGTAATAACGGACGATGTTTTACAGATAATCTAAGACATAAATCTTGGGCATAGCATCTAGGCGGATTTTCGATTAAACCACCCCCCGTTATATGCGAGAAGCCGGTAACGCCCCCAGATAAAAGTGCTGCCTCGACAGCATCGCGGTAAATTCGTGTTGGGGCAAGGATGCTCATCGCAAGTGACATAGTTTTATCGAACGGAGACTGACTGTTATAATCTAATCCCTCTTTCTGAATTAAATTTCGTATAAGCGAAAAGCCATTTGCGTGGATGCCAGATGAAGGTAGAGCAATAGCAACATCGCCCTGTTTTACCATATCGGGCGTAAGTATGCGCTCTCTTTCAACAGCGCCAACACAAAACCCAGCTAAGTCATATTGGCCAGCCTTGTAAATTCCGGGCATTTCTGCGGTTTCACCGCCTATCAGGGTACAACCTGCCTCAACACAACCATCTGCGATACCGGCCACTACTTCAGTCGCAACATCTAGCTGAAGCTTTCCAGTCGCAAAATAATCAAGAAAAAATAGCGGCATTGCCCCGTGCGCTAACAAGTCATTTGCGCACATTGCAACAAGGTCTATACCAAGACCTCTATTTATACCACTATTATGAGCTATTTCTAGTTTGGTGCCAACGCCATCCGTCGCAGCAACCAAAATAGGGTCATCAAAACCAGTATTCTTTAAATCAAAGAGCCCTCCAAACCCCCCAAGTTCTGCTGTTCCACCTTTTCTTGCAGTTCTCTTAGCATGTGGTTTTATAGCATCTACAAGTGCATTTCCTGCATCAATATCCACACCAGAATTTCTATAGGTAATGGGAGATGGATTGTTTTTAATATCCATGCTAGTAAGACCTTGATAATTTGTTATGTTAGAAGGTAACTTTATTTCTATATTGGTTTTAATTTATAGCATTAGGAATTGCAAATTGTCCCGCATTTTGAACACGCTAATGGTAATTATCGGTGTCGTATTTCTAAGTAGTGTCTGCAATGCAGAGCCAACTTGTGATTCACCAGCGTTTGCCGTTGAAAATGTTCGTATAGATGAGATTGCTGAAACTGGCACTAGAGCCCGGGAAAATGGGTTAAGCAAAGCAACAGGCAAGGCTTTTAATCGAATCCTGACACGATTGCTTTTGAGTAAGGAGGATGTCTCAGCACTTTTTTCAAAAGTAGAGTCGAAAGATTATCTGGGGTATTTTCACATTCATAACGAGACAACCATTGCAAGGGGATATATAGGGGAAATCGATTTCTGCTTTGACGCGAAAGAGGTAAGGCGCTTATTTAGACAAAATGCGCTCGCCTGGTCAGAGTTAGTAAGTCCACCCATTTTAACTATTCCTATTTGGAGAGAGGCATCAGGCGCTATTGTTTGGAATGACAATAATAACTGGTTAAACTCTTGGAACGAACATAGTAAAACTTATGATGGTTTGCTGTCTTTTGTTTCCATAAAGCCGAACATAAAAACGCAGCGGCAGCTGCGAGAAGAAGCGATTTTTGCTGAAGAACCTGAGATATTAAAAATAGCCATCCAAGCCGTTGGCGCCAGTCAGTTATTAACTGTAACAGCTGAAATTGATCATTACACAACTATTCCTATATTAAAATTAAGCTCGCGTTTATTTGACGAAAATGCAGGCCCTATCACAACGCTGATTGAACAGAATCATGAATTAAATGGAACTAAGAATATCGCTTTTTTATTTGAAGATTTTCAATATGATTTGATCTCAGAGCTTGAAAAATTTTGGAAGGAGCAAAATATAATTTTACCGCAATCAGATTTTGTATTTATGGCACATGTATCTGTTGAATCACTCTCAAAATGGCGCTCATTACAGGAAACATTGTCCTCTATGCCAATAGTCCGCAAGGTAGGCCCAATTTTGTTGTCGGATAGCGAAGGTCTTATTCAAGTAACTATTGCAGGTAGCATTCCCCAATTTACTGCAAACCTTAATTCAGTGGGCTATATTCTAATGGAAGATGATGATGAAATTTATATCTCTGAGAAACAGTAAGTGGTTCGTGCCTAGTTTACACTCACTAAAGACGGATCACACTCTGTCATGAGAGAGCAGCTCCCTCTCGTTTTTGGTGATGCATCAGGAGTTTCTTCGGGCTTGATTGTAGGTCCAGAAAATGAACTTGCCATAAAATGGCTGAAAAACTGGCCTGATTGGCCGCTACCAAGTAGGTTCCTGAATGTTTTTGGGCCTGATGCTTGTGGAAAATCTAGTCTTGGTGAATTTCACCGCCAGCGCACTGGAGCTCAGTTTCTAACACGTCTTGCTAAGTGGGATCCTCGCGAACTGATAGGTTCGCATTTTATATTGGATGATATCGCTATATCAAAAAAGTGGTCTGAAGAGGCCTTATTTTTTTTATATCAGACTGTAACAGGCAATTCTGGCTCAATACTTTTCCTATCTGAAAAGCCTATTTCTAAAATAGCGTGGCAATTGGATGATTTGCGCTCTCGTTTTAGAAGTGTGAACGCACAGGAGATACTACCACTTAGTGAGGCCTCATTGAGGCCGCTTCTTGAACACCATTTCGCACAAAGGCAATGTGTTATATCTCAAACTGTGTTGAATTTTCTGGTGCCTCGAGTTCAACGAGAATATTCATATATCCAAAAATTAGTCTATGAGATAGATACACTTTCCTTAAATAACAAAAAAGCAGTTTCCATCGGACTTATAAAAAAAGTATTAAGTGAGATGTCAGGAGATAGTTCGTAATGTTGGATTTTGGAATTTCTGGTCGCAAAGCGCTGATTTGCGCCGGTTCGCGTGGTCTTGGCTATGGCTGTGCTGAAGCGCTCGCAAAGTGCGGTGTTAGGCTAATCTTAAATGCAAGAGATAAAGAAAAATTGGGGATTGCAGGCGACAGCTTGCGACGTAAAACAGGTGCGGAAATTGAATGCATTGCAGCTGATATCACAACCGATGAAGGAAGATATGCTGTTTTAGAAAAGGCTGGTAGCGTTGATATTCTTGTAAATAATGCAGGTGGCCCTCCAAAGGGACATTTTAAAGATTGGAAAAGAGATGATTGGATAAGGGCAATTGATCAAAATATGCTGACATCCATTGAGATGATAAAAGCGGTAATTGATTCGATGGTTATGAATAAATTCGGGCGCATCGTAAATATTACCTCAGGGTCCGTAAAATCTCCTATTCCAGAGCTTGGATTATCGAATGGGGCTCGTGCTGGATTAACAGGATTTATTGCTGGAATTGCGCGCGATTATGCTCAGTACAACGTCACTATAAACAATTTACTTCCTGGTCAGTTTAATACGGCGCGTATCGAAAATCTCATAGAAAGCCGGGCAAAAGAAGAAGGTATTACGTCACAAAAGGTGCGTGCTACTTTGGAACGAGTAAATCCATCAAGAAGGCTTGGAGAAATAGGAGAATTCGGATTTGCATGTGCATGGATTTGCTCAGCGCATTCAGGTTATCTAGTAGGTCAGAATATATTATTGGATGGGGGCGTATTTAATTCCACTCATTGATTTCTTTCTGGATAAATCAGTTCAATTTTATTATTTCTAATTGTGAGGGCAATCTCGCCAGACTTTAATTGAAGCGCAATAATTCCAAATAAATCTCGGCGCCACCCTTTTAAGAGTTTGATATCAGCATTATCATCACGTGCGAGCGCTTCTAGCTCCTCTGCAGATGCTAATAGCTTAGGGGCAATATTTTCAGCTTCCGTGATATGCTTTAACAATACTCGAAGTAATTCAAGTATTGCTGCGGGTGCTTTGTCTCGTCGATAATCATTCTTCATTTTGGGCCAGCTTTCACGAGGTGATTTTTCAGCGTCTGCTAACGTTTTAAGTATCTCAGGCACCAATTTACCTGAACTTCCCCCTGGAAATCCTCTGATCGATTCGAATTTTGCAGTGTTTTTCGGATTTGTTCCTGCTATATCGATAAGGGTTTCATCCCGAATTATTCTGTTCTTAGGCATATTTTTTGAGATAGCTCTTTGTTCACGCCATGAAGCTAGAAATTTTAATCTATTTAGAAAATCAGGTTTATGGCTTCTGACCTTAAGTTTTTTCCAAGCATCAACCGGGTTTGGTTTGTATAAGGACATTTGTGTTAGAGCAGAAATGTCATCATCAAGCCAATCAAGCCTATTACTACGATACAACTCATCATGTATAATCGGGTAAATCTTTGCGAGATAAATTACATCATCCAGCGCATATTTTAACTGTCTATCGCTCAAAGGACGTACAGACCAATCTGTAAATCTTGATGTTTTGTCAAGTTCAATATTAAAATAATGTTGGACCAACTTATCATATCCCGCCTGATCTCCAAGCCCAATAACCATTGCGGCGATTTGCGTATCAAAAATGGGGTCTGGAATGCTACCCGTTAAATGAACAAATATTTCTATATCCTGACGTCCAGCATGAAACACCTTGAGTATATCTTTGTTAGTCAGCATCTGAAATAATGCCGTAAGGTCTATCGTGTCTGGTAGCGGGTCAACCGCAAAGTAATTGTCGCCAGCAGCGAGTTGAATAAGACATAATTTTGGGTAATAGGTAGATACTCGAATAAATTCTGTATCTATAGCGATCACATTAAATTCGCAAAGGATACTCAGCGCACGCTCTAATTCATCAGTTGTCGTTATTAATTTAGAGGCATCGTTCATAATTGATCATATAGGCGATAGCCTTTGTTTTAATAGTCATTATCCTACCTTGTGGTAAAAATTAGTTTTTTTTCTATCAGGCATTATTTACTTATTGGGGATTGTATGCGCTTTTATCGGGAGTATTGACGACTAGTCTTGTCCTTTGATTATTTTGAGGTTTTTGTAAAAGGATAACAACTGTCTCAAAATCAACTTGGCAAATGCCTTCAAAGCCATCATATAGTGACTGAGCAGAAAAACGCGCTCTTGCATTCATACTGAAAACAAATTGGGTCAAAATATGTCTAATCTCCAATATATAAAATTTTATGATGAATATTGTAATCAGAATAAGAATGATTTGGATTTAGCTAAAAATCAAAATGAACCAATGTTTCCATTTCTGGCTGGTCTGTGCTTTGTGATAATTTTCATATGCCTTTCACGCGATGTAACTGCGGCAACATCATTGGTATCTCATAAAGCTAATTACACGCTAACCATGGGCGAGAAGAATAAGAATGCGCTAGTGCAAAACGTACGTGGAAAAATTTCATTTGAACTACGTTATGAATGTGACGGCTGGTCTCTCACAGAGGATTATCTTTTTCAGTTTTTATATGAGTCTGGCGAAGAAATAACGATATTGTCACATTCGGATTCATGGGAAGATAGTGAAGGCCAGCTTTACAGCTTTGATGTGCGCGAGCAAAATAGTTATGAGCCGGAATCGATCTATACTGGTTTTGCAAACCTGCCATCAGAAAGTGAAGTTGGCGAAGCTAGTTATGTAGGTACTTATGATGACAATTTGAAACTTTCTGATGATATTCTGTTTCCAGTTACCTATACTAGAGCAATAATTGATGCTGCAGAAAAAGGCAGAAAGTTTATGTCGAAGCAGCTATTCGTTAATAGCACTCCAAAAGATGCTCTAAAAACCGCTAGTGCTGCTATCGGAAATAAAAAGCCATATAACTCTGATATTCAAATTGACGGTGTTACAACTTCCCATTACTGGCCTATCAATATTGCCTATTTCAAAACGGACGCAACACAAGTGACACCCGAATATCAGATACAGATGGATTTGCACGATAACGGGGTGGTAACATATTTTCTGATTAATTACGGCGATTTCGCCATTAGTGCAACTATTTCAGATGGAAATCTGATAGAAAACCCTGATTGCAGTTGAAATAATGCGTGAAATCCCATTCTCTTATATCCAGATTTAAGCTAGGAGTTAATCATCTTGGAATAAAAGAGCTGCGCCGCGAACGCCGCTTGAGTCCCCATATTTTGGGGCTAATAACTTGGTTGTAATATCATTGGAAAACACATAACCGGGCCATTTCCGAGGTACATTTTCATATAATCTATCAATATTTGAAAGACCGCCCCCCAATATAATAATATCCGGGTCGAGAATATTTATTACCATAGCAAGCCCGCGCCCAATTCTATCCTCTAGCGCTTGTAGAACAGCTTCCGCCACGATATCCCCATTTTTACTATCACTGACGATTTCCTGTCCACTTTTTGAATTTCCAGACATTTGCTGATAATCTTTTTCAAAAGCCGTGCCAGATATATAAGTTTCAAGACATCCTATTTTTCCGCACCAGCAATGATGATTATCAAACTCATTTGCAACGGGCCAAGGAAGGGGAGTGTGACCCCATTCTCCTGCAATTCCGTTTACACCAGAAACTAGACGGCCATTTACGACAATACCGCCACCACATCCAGTTCCAATAATAACGCCAAAAACAACATTTGCGCTAGTACCAGCACCTTCAATAGCCTCTGAAAGGGCAAAACAGTTAGCATCATTAGAAAGGCGTACAGCACGATTGAGGGTTGCTTGTAAATCCTTTTGGAAATTTTGCCCGTTGAGGTAGGTTGTATTCGCACCTTGAATTAAACCTGTTTTTTTTGAAACGCTTCCTGGCATGCAAATACCGATAGGTCCGTCATACCCTGTATCAGCAGCAGCAGCACCCACACCAGCCTTTATAGCATGGATCATTGCTGTGTAGTTATCTGGGGTATTGATGCGCTCTCGAAACAAAAATTTACCGCCATCGGACAAGATAGCGGTTTCAATCTTAGTTCCCCCAACATCTATGCCACATCGCATGATTTAGCTCTGTGTTATTTAATTTTTGCTTCTTTAAAAAGCACGTGCTTTCGTGCTTTCGGGTCATACTTCATCAACTCTAATTTTTCTGGTTTTGTTCGAGGATTCTTTTTAGTTACATAATAAAAACCAGTATCGGCGGTGCTAACCAATTTGATTTGAAGTGTTGCAGGCTTGGCCATAACATACTCCGATGAATAAATACCTAATTTACCGCGACAAATTGCGTCAATTGCACTTATTTGTCAAGCAAAGGCTTGCGTAGTTTTGCTGTTTTTTATTGTCCGCTCATATTATTTCTGGTTCTACTGTTTTTTTTGGTCAATTTTCTTCGGTCTGATTTTTTGCCTCTTTTGTATTTCGCTGGTGTTGTCATAACCCCGCCAGAGCGCCAAGATAATGCGATATTCCCACTTAAAGGGGACATTTGCGTTACAATTACCCGTAATGTTTGACCTACTGTAAACTGCCAGCCAAGATATTTTCCGGTAAGGTGCATTTTTTTATCATCTAGTACATAGAAATCATTAGGCAGTGATTTGCGAGATACAAATCCCTCTGCTCTGCCATCAGCAATTGACGCAAATAATCCTGACTGAGTAATCCCAATAATTTTAGCCGTTTGTTCAGATCCAAGATAGGAAACTAATAAAATATTTGCCATTCTATCAATAGTGCGTCTTTCTGCTTTGGCGGATATTTGCTCTGTTTCGCTTATATGCATACAGATTTGTGAGATCTGTTCTGAAGAAATGTTGTTCATACCGTCGGTGCCAAGATTACAGGCATCAATCAGCGCGCGATGGACAAGAAGATCGGAATAGCGCCTTATAGGGGACGTGAAGTGAGCATAACGCTGGAGGCCAAGCCCATAATGACCTGAATTTTCGGTTGAATAATTAGCGCGTGATTGACAGCGAAGAATAGCATTTTGCAGCAGTTCTTTATCAGCATCTGTGGGTGCTTTTTCCAAAAGTAGGTTGAATTGCTTAGGCGTAAAATTCGGTGTTTCAGGTAGATTTATACTCATCCCATCAGCAAGTAAAGCCAAGTCAGCAAGTTTATCTGCACTTGGTGGTTCATGCACTCTGTACACACAGGTTTTATGGTGTTCTTCTAAAGTTTCTGCCGCACAAATATTAGCAAGAATCATAAATTCTTCAATCAGCTCATTAGCTTCTTTCTGCTGGCGAATTTCTATTTCCAAAGGGTGATTATTTTCTAAAAATGTAATAGAGCGCTCCTTTAAGTGCAACTCTAATGTTCCTCTTATA
>MDTB01043822.1_pt1 | contig 21028 bp, 21 predicted proteins | sample 811161 | NCBI WGS metagenome assembly MDTB01 (sample SAMN05326650, study PRJNA326480) | marine metagenome | isolation source: seawater | place: Mediterranean Sea | collected 2009
AAATTCTTTAGATACATTTGATCCCGGAAAGAAATTATACATTTCTGCAGGAAAAACAGTTTCAGCATCACAGTTTTCATTTTCAACTGATTCTGTAAACGATACAAATGCAACAACTTTTGGGATGTTAGACTCAAATATTTCTACAACTATAACTGGCTCTTCAATAACAACTCCTACTGCTTCAAATACAGTTTTTCATTTTACTCTTGGAAGAGAAACGCCTTATGAGATTGCTTTTACTGACTTAAGCAAGACAGTAAATACAACTACAATTTCGTCAAATTCAACAACTATTGATACATCTTCAGCACACGGTTTTAAAACCGGTGATAAAATTCTTTATACCGCAGCAGGAACGACCCTAACAGGCCTTACAGGAGGAACATCATATTACGCTGTAGTTGTGGACTCAGATACTTTTAGCTTAGCTTCTAGTTTTGCTAATGCCACAGCAAACTCGCCTACTCTCCTAAGTTTTGGAGGAGGAGGAAATTCTTCAGATACATTTAAGACAATTCAAGCAAAAGTTTATAATAATGATTTTAGTAGTGGATCGGGTTCAGAGATAACAAATATAGGAGTTACGGCAGATGTTATACAAATTAGTGATTCCAATGCTCAAATAGTGATTACAAAAGAAGCTGACAAAGGAACAATTACTATTGATAAAGTTACATCAAGTGATGGTTCAAATGCTGAAACATATGGTTTTAAAACGAACCTAACACAATTAAACGTCATTGGAGATGAGATAAAGTTACAATCAATCGCAACTGATAAAAGTAATAGTGAGGCTGTAAGTGTATCAGCTAGCGGGATTGCCTCTTTAACAGGAAATAACATTTCAATTAAAAATTTACCGCCGGAGGATTTAATTGTTATTTCAACTGGCTCAGGTGCCAGAAAGATTGCAGCTAATTACGGTGATATTACACCTACCGTTGATGCTTCAGAGTTCAGATTTGTAGTTGATTCAAGTAATAACAACAAATTAGAGGTATTAGACGGAGATACCTTACAATCAATTGCAACTAGATTGATTCCTGTTGATGGCAAATTTTCTGCTATAGGAAAATCATTTAAATTAACTGGTGAAACAAAAATAAATGACTCCTTTGATTTACATAATAACGCAGATGGGATAGGAGATAATAGAAATATTTTGGAAATGATTGACCTACAAGAATCTGATGTGTCAGGTCTGAATTCTGGAAGTTTTCAGGATATTTTTAATGCCACAGCAGCTGAAATTGGAACCACAGTCAGGAGTGGGCAAATGACTGCGGATACTGCCCAAGCATCTCGGGATGAGGCCAAAGCTCTGGAAGATGAAAGATCAGGAATTTCTATGGATGAGGAGGCTTCGGCGTTGATACAATTTCAACAAGCTTATCAGGCAAATGCAAGAATTATCCAAACAGCTAAAGAACTTTTTGAATCACTTATGACCGTAATTTAATACCTTTTAGGCATAAACTTTGCAAAGATTTTTTAGTTAATGTTATGAAAATTAGTAGTAAACTATTTAGTGATCAACAACTGAATCTTCTTTCTAAACAGATGGAAGATATACAGTCGATTCAATCTAAAATATCATCAGGCAAAAATATAATTTTTGCCTCAGATGATCCAGTTGGAGCTGTTGAACTCTCAGGTCTTAATGATGTAAGTAATCAAGTTGAACAATATATTAAAAATGCTGAGCTATCATTAGATAGAATCAAAATGATGGACACTAGTCTTGAAGCTATTAAAAATGTGTTTATAAGAAGCAATGAGCTTGCAATTCAAGCATCAAATGATGTTTTAGCACCTAGTGACAGAGAATCTATTGCATTAGAATTTGATGAATTGAAGAAAGAACTAATTTCCCTTGCTAATACAAAAGATAGTGGTGGCACATTCCTGTTTTCTGGTTTTAAAACAAAGACTGCTCCATTTGTCCTAGACTCGGATGGTTCTGTAACTTACAAGGGCGACAGAGGTGTAATCAGTTTACCTGTTTCAGAAAGTAGAATGTTAGAATCAACTATTGATGGTGGTACAGTTTTTCAGGATATTGTGACTAGCACAGGTGTTTCAACAGATTTATTTGAATCGCTTGATAACATTAGCCGATCCATTAGAACCGCCTCCGCAGGAGTTGAAGCTGCAAAAGCCGAAGGAATTGCAAAGATTAGTCTAACTAACGAAGATCCGGGTACATACACTTTTAAAATTACCTCAGGTTCAAAATCTGCTGATTTTAGTATTGCAATTACAGGAAATGATTTATCGGATGTTGCTACAGCAATCAATGCAGCCGATTTAGATATTAATGCGACACTTGAAGATTCAAATACAACATTGAAATTAACTAACACTTTTAGTTATGACATTACAATGAGTGATGTTGAAATTCCTGGTATAACAAAAGCTCAGGATCAACCAACCTCATTCTTTTCATTTCAACCTGTTGATGCATCAGGTAATAGTTTAGGTAATTCACAAACACTTTATGACTTTGATCAAACAATTGCTAGTAGACTTGATGAAATGAAAACAATTCAAAACCATCTCTCAAATCAACGAGCAAAGGTTGGTGCAAGAATGAATTCTGCTCAAAGACAAAGCGATATAATGCGGGAAAGATTGGAACTAATAGCCAAAGATATAAGTGATTTGGCAGATGCCGATCTTGCGGAACTTGTCACTCAACTGCAATCTCAACTAACTAGTCAGGAAGCTTCCCAAAAAGCCTTTGTTAGAATATCCCGACTAAATTTATTCGATCATCTTGGTTAGAGTAAGTCTTGTATTCCAAAATCCTTATTCAAAACTTCACTAAAAAATTCTAAATTTTTTTCATTTTTTATATTCCAACCAGATGGAGCTTTGGGAACAGATCCTGCTCTTAAAGCAAAACTATAAGCTTTAAACTCCTTGAAAAATTTCTCTTCATTATATTTCTTTTCCCTATCACCATCAAATGCACTTCCGAGAAGTCCTTTAAGTTTTCTAGGCCCCTTCATTCCGTCAAATTTTAACATGTAATGTATAAAATGATTAACTCTTTCATGAGCCTCATATTCTGCACCCTTAAGATCTGCCATAAAACGAATTGCTTCTTCTGCTGGCTTAGTTATTTCTTCGACAGGAATTTCTACATATTCATGAGATAAAGCATCTGCAAATTTTTTCCCCACCATTTCTAATGAATATTGTTTTGTAAGAAAGTCAAACATAACGCAACCAACTGTAATGTCGTATAGAAAATGTGGGCAATGTGATTTTTGGGACATTCTAATTTTAATTTATAACATAAAAGTTTAAAAATCTTCAAGTAGAACTAAACAAATTTTTATATTGTCGTTGGTATATGTATAGTTTTTTGGAAAAAAAATTAATGGAAATAGTTAATGATAACTTTTAAGGAGAAAAAAATATGCCTTCAGTCTCAAATTTAGCCGTTGGTGCTGCTATGGCTGGTGCCGCTGCCTCTAAGGCACGACACCAAATGAACGAATCTATTGCTAGATTATCAACCGGTATTAGATCCATGTATGGTGGTGACGCTGCTGGTCAGTCTATTGCAAATATGATTGGTGCCAAAGGTAAAAGTTTTGCTGTTGCCTCAAGAAGTCTTGAGGACGGTATTTCTTACCTACAATCTGCAGAATCTGTTCTCTTAGAAATGGCTGCGCTAGCAACTAGATTAAGAGAATTAGGTATTCAGTACGATAACGTAGGTCTATTATCATCGTTTGACCAAATAGCTTTAAATACTGAAGCTGAAATGATTGGTGATACGATGGATGCTATTCAAGCAAATACGAAATTTAATGGAGTCCTACTTGTTGGAGGATCCACTAATTTTCAAATCGGTATTAATGATGCTGGTAGTACACTTACTATAGGTGTAGGTTCCACCATCGGACAATTGAACAACGTTACCACTGCTAATGGAGTTGACGGATCTGCAGACACAGTAATCGGTCATATCACTAAAGGTCTTGGTATGGTTGCTGCCGGTATGACAGGATTAAAGGGAGCTCAAGCTGTTGCTTCAAACTCAGCCGCTAACTTACAAGCCGCTGCCGCTAGAATTCAAGATACTGATTATGCTCTTGAAACTGCTGCATTAACTAAGGCTGCCATTTTAAATCAGTCAGCAATGGCAATGGTAGCTCAAGCGAATGAAGCGCAACAATCAATATTAACCGTTATACAATAACATAAATAAGGAGATAAATTATGCCTTCTGTTTCAAATATCGCAATTGGTGCTGCTTTAGCTGGTACCGCTGCTGATAAAGCAAGACACGGTATGAATGAAAGCATTGCTCGCTTATCAACTGGTGTAAGAGCTATGTATGGTGGTGATGCTGCGGGTCATTCTGTCGGAACAACATTAACTGCAAAGAGTAAGAGTTTTTCTGCTGCTGTAAGAAATATTGAAGATGGTATTTCTATGCTACAGCAAAGTGAGGCGTTACTTTTAGAGGTTGCTAACTTAGCAACACGAGGAATGGAACTCGGTATCCAAGAAAATGGGATGACCAGTGCATTAGGTACTGGTGCTCAAATCGCTGCATTGGACGATGAAATAATGGTCCTAACAGATACTATTGATTCATTACTCACAAATACTAAGTACAATGGAAAAACATTAGAAACAGCTAATATTGCTGTTGGTATTAATGATGCTGGAACAACTCACAGTACTGGTGCCAATAAAGATATTACTGCGACTAATGATGCTGATGCAACAGGCTTTGATACCCAAGCCGCTACTGCTTTGAATGAAATCGCTGTAGGTCTTGGTCACATTGCTGCCGATCTAGCTTCATTAAAAGCATTCCAAGCAGTTGCTGCAAATACATCGGCTAATTTGGCTGCTGCTGCGGCACGTATTATGGATACAGATTTTGCTAAAGAGACGTCCGCTTTAACAAAAAATACTATCTTGAACCAAGCTGCACAGTCCATGGTTGCTCAGGCAAACCAAGCACAATCCGCTATTTTGGCGGTATTACAGTAGTAATATACTACATATAGTGTTAAAAAGGAGAGTGAAACTTATTTTCACTTTCCTTTTTTTTTGGCATCTTAATTGCAGTTTCTCTTCGTTAAATTATGTATACAAAGAGAAAAATATGGTAAAAATTAACACAACACATGGGACGACTGGCGCGATGAAAAGTCTCCTTAAAAATGAAAGAGAAATGCTTTCAGCCATGGAAAGAATTTCATCTGGAAAAAGAATTAACCATGCCGGGGATGATGCTGCTGGTGCAGCAATATCTGATAGAATGCAGGCAATGGTAAGTGCATTGGATATGTCGATCAGAAATGCATCGGACGTTTTGTCAATGGCTCAAGTTGCGGAAGGTGCTTTAGATGAAGCATCAAGTGCACTTCAAAGAATTAGAGAGTTAGCTATTCAAGCAGCAACAGATATTGTAAATGCAGAGCAAAAAACTTATTTACAAACCGAAATTAACCAATTGCTAGATGAAATGGACCGTGTAACTAGGGATACGACTTTTAACGAAATTGCAGTTTTAGATGGTACATTTGCTGATAGAAGATTCCAAATTGGTGCCCATGAAAGAGAAAAAGCGGTTATATCGATTGCCAATATGAGAAATACTTCATTAGGTGCCTACCAAGCAACAACCGAGGGTACATCAGGTGAAGCTAACTTAGCCCAAAATGCTTTTGTTGGAGCTGACAAATCATCCCTAACAAGTAAAGTTGTTGCAGGCGATGACTTTACTGTCACTGGGTTGTTAGGATCAAAAACAATTGATGTTGCTGCTGGTAATACAGCAAAAGAAATTGCAACATTAGTAAATCATGATTTTGATTCGACCGGGGTATCTGCAACTGCATCTACACAAGCAAAACTTGAGTTTATTACAAGTGATGCTTCTGGACAACATGTAGTATCAATGAATGTGTACGGTAAAAATACTGCCGCTCAATCAATTTCAGCAACAATAACTGTTGGTCTTAATAATACTTCACTTTCTGTTTTAACAGATTTAAGGGATCAATTTAATGCCTACAGTTCTACAACTGGAATTACAGCTACGCTGAGTTCAGATAAATCTAATATCATTCTAGTTCAAGATGAAGGCGAGGATATAGTTATCGAAAACGTTGATTTTGCAAGTGTTGCAAATGCCAACACGAAAATGAGAATAACTGGGTTAAATTTTAAACAGGATACATCGGGCACTCTTATTGAGGTTGAGGATGCTAGCCAAACTAATGACAGTACAAGACTGGGAGGTGAGATTACTCTGCATTCCTCACATACATTTTCTGTAGTAGCAAATGCTGACGGTGGACTTTTTGAATCATCAGCAGCTGCTTCGACTCTTAATTCAATTGCAACAATTGATGTCCAAACAATGGCTGGTGCAGTCGATGCATTAAAAGTTGTTGACAGAGCTCTAGATAGAGTTCACATGGAAAGAGCAAAGTTTGGTGCCATTATGAGTAGAATGAATGTAGTTGTAGATAACTTGACAAATGTATCTCAAAATCAAAGGGCATCAAAAGCAAGAATTATGGATGCAGACTTTGCTGTTGAGTCATCAAGATTAGCTAAGTCACAAATTTTGCAACAATCAGCAATGAATATGATTGCTCAAGCTTCAAGACAAATGCAAAATGTTTTGGTTCTTTTCCAAAGCTAACTTTATCGAAATAAAGTCGTTTATATAGTAGGGTTTTGTTATGGCTGAACAAGATATTCTTTCGAAAATAGGTGTCGGTTCTGGCCTAGATACCACTGCTTTGATTCAAGCATTAGTTGATGCTGATAGTGCACCACAAAAAGAAAGTCTTGAGCGAGACGAGGAAGATACAGAAGCAAAAATTTCTGCACTAGGAATGTTAAAGAGTAATTTACAATCCTTTAATAATATTCTTGAAAATATAAAAAGTTCTGATTCAACAGGTTTTAAAGGTTTTTCTTCCAGCACAACAAAAGCCACCCTAACTGCAGACGGAAGTGAAGCTGGGGCAACTATTGATTCAAGTTTGACTATAACAAACCTTGCTTCATCGCATACATTGACTGGTCCATCTTATAGTGCCTTTACTAATACGGTAGGTTCTGGATCTTTAACACTAGCCTTTGGCACGTGGAGTGCAGATCCAACTTCTGGTGGTGGTCAAACACATACAGCTAATTCACAAGACAGCATTACTGTAAACACTACATCAACAACGACCTTAACTCAACTAAGAGATTTAATTAATAACGCAGCTAGCGACTCAGACAATGATGGGAAACAAGACGTACTAGCATCCGTAATCTATGATGGTACAAACTATATGCTCATGCTTAAAAGTGAGTCTGGAGTGTCTAATGAAATGAAAGTTACAGCAACAAGTAACTTGGCTAATACTGTCAATAACGTATCGTATAACTATAATGCGACCACATCCAATATGAATCAACGAGTTGCAGGTACAAATTCTGCTTTTAGTATTGATGGAATTTCTATGACTAGAGAGTCGAACTCAGTTTCAGATCTTTTTGATGGTTTTACTCTTGATCTTTTTGCTACCTCCTCAGATACAGTAACACTTAGAAGTTCTGTTGATTTGGATAACATAACAGACCTTTTATCAACCTATGCAAACACTTACAACGAGATTCTGGGAAGTCTAGATGAACTTTCAACTAATCCTAATAATCTTGACAATGATGATCTACCCGAGGCTGGTGTACTCAATGGAAATTCTCTTATAATGTCAATTAAAACACAACTAAGATCTTTATCTTCTATGGCAATAAAAGGTTATGAAGGAGGACCTTACTACCTTGCAAATATGGGAATTAAGACATTGAGAGACGGTTCACTATCACTGGACAGAGATGCATTAAAAAAACAATTTAATTTTGATCCGGATTCCATTCATGCTTTTTTTCGTAATCAGTTAAAAACAGATAACAGTAATATTTCTGTGACAAATTATAGTTTTTTAAATACGAAACCAGGTAATTACGCTTTTTCTACAGATGGAAGCACCCATACGATTGGAGGTGTAAGCGCCTCAAAAAATGGAACACAATATTCAGTTAGTTCAGGTGATCCTAATGGCCTAGTTGTAAATGTAGCCTCCGGAGTTACAAGTGGAAACATTTACTATGGAAAAAGCTTTTTGCAGTTAACAACTGATACTATAGAAACATATATTAAATTTAACTCATCTATAGATACTCAAGTTCAAAGTAATAGAGACAGACTTAGAGAATTAGCAGATAAAAGAATAAGATTGGAAGAAAGAATCGAAAAATTAACCCAGAGGTATGCAATCCAATATTCAAACATGGAATCAGCAGTTGCCGGGCTTAATGAAACAGGAAATATGCTAAATGCTATGTTAGAGACAGATAATGATTAAAAACTATTTACCAACCCATTATACGTTTAATTGTTTGTTCTCTTGATTTTTTTAGAAAATCTGTTGGATTCAAAGCTCTATCTCTATCAAAGTCTTCAATAATTTTTTTCTTTTCTTCTGAGAAACCTGAATGTATGCCCGGTTGATGCTTGTCTCGTGCAAAATGTTCTAGATAAGAAATTTTTGATTGAATAAAGGGAACACCCAATTGAGCAGGCCAATGGTAATCAAAACCATACATTGTTTCAAAGGTTGGGTTATGATTTAAAAAGTTGACAATTTTTTCAACCATTTGTCTATTATAACATTGACTTACTCCAGGACAGGTTTTACGTATAAAAAATTTATCTTGCTCCCCTACCTGATTTTCCCTGCTACTATGAAAAACACTATTAAACAATCCTATTGGCATAATATTCTCAAACTTTTCTGAAATAGAATAAAAATGTCTTATTTGATCTAAAAATTGAGGATCATGAATTACATCATTATCTGTAATATACAAAAGATCGAAGTCTTTTAAGATATAAAAAAAATCTCTAAAACTTCTCGCTCTTGATCTTTCTATACCACCTCGTATTCTGAATCGAATACAGTTACTAGTAAATTTTCTTAAAAAATTTTCATCATACTCATCTGAACCATCATCATAAATTATAAGAGCAGAGTTATTATCAAGACAAGATTTAATATTTTCTAAACATAACCTAGTTATGTTCTTCCTATTAAATGTTGCTAGCGCTATTAAAATCTTTTTCATACTAAACATCATACAAAAAATGTCGTTAATTTACATAGAATATTAATTTAGTAAGGAATTAGTTCATGGAAATTTATACCAAAGAAATGGTTAAAAATATCAAGGTCATTGAAAAACTTTTAATCACACTTGAAAAAGACTTAAAATTTTTATCTGTTAACAATAATATTAAAAATACAAAAGATTTAACGGTACGTGTTAATAAAATCACTACCATACTCAAAAATACTTTAGATTTAGAGAGAGGTGGACAGATTGCCAAACATCTTATGCATCTTTATAATCACATACAATATGCATCAGTAAGAGCACACGATCATAAAGATTTTTCAGCCATTAACAGTGCATATAAAGTAGTAAAAGAAATAAATGAAGGATGGACAAAACTGGCAAAAGAAGTAGCTGCTTAATTTTCAAATAGAAATTTATCGGCTTTTTGACCAATAAAGTTCCAATCATTCAAATTTTGTTGTCTGGCGATTGTTACTGAAGGGTACCATAAGGAGCTATTTCCTTTAAGTCCCCACCTCCAATCAGGTATTTTGGGTAATAATAATAAACTTTTTTTATTCAAAGTTCCTGCTAAATGTATCAAAGATGTATCTACTGTAATTACCCTATCCATGTGGTTTAACAATAGTGCTGATTGTGAAAAATCTGAAATTTCTTTATCTACTAATGTCACATTAGGAAACTTACTAATAATTTTTTGGTCAGCTTTGGAAATGTTTTTTTGAATGACATAAAATTCGAAATCATTATTAGCAAATATTTGACTAAATATTTCAAGTTGAATACACCTATTTAAATGTCTCTTATGTAAATGATTTCCTGCCCATGCAACTGCAATCCTTTTTTTTTCATTTTTCTCAAAGTATTTTTTAATAATTTCTAAGAATTTTGGGTTAAATTTTTTGAGCCTTTCATTGTCAACACTTAATGGATTTGGAGGAATATTATTATTTTCCCAAAAATAGTAAGGAAGACTCATCATAAATACTCTAAAATCAAAAGTATTTTCATCTAGTTCTTCAAAATTTCTTTGTATTTTGATTTTATCAAGCTCAGGAATAGATTTAAAAAAATTGATTGTACTTTCATGCGCTGCTAAACTAACCTCATGTTTTTTATCAATTAAACATTTGAGATACCTACAGGCCATAATATCATCGCCAAAACCTTGTTCTCGCATAACAATAATTTTTTTACTGCTATTATTTAAATCTTTCTTTTTGAGTTCTAGATACCTTTCTCCTCCATATTTTTCCAAAAACTTTTTTTTGTCTCGACTATCTTCGTAAAGTTCTAGACCTTTTGTCATATTACCCGATATGAGTTCAAGAACAGCTAAATTAAACTTTCCAAATAAACTATTAGGATCTATCTCCAAAGTTTTTTCATAAAGTTCTTTTGCTTTTAAAAAATCTGCGTTTTCAAAAAAATAAACACCTAAACCCATTATTGCCATCAGGTTATCTTTATCCAAGTGAAGTGCTGTTATGAAACATTCTTTAGCCATTTCTATTTCTAATGATTGCATATATGCAACACCTAAATTAGCCCAATTACCTGAAAGTTGAGGTAATTTCTTGACACAATTAGCTAAAATTTTTGTTGACTCTTCAAGTTCTCCATAATCGTGTAAAAGTTGACATGCATATTCGTAAGCAACAATGTAATTATCTTTACAATGTTTATATGCTTCGATTAGTATTTCAAATTTTTCCTCTTTTTTTCCTTCATAGTCATAAAGCATAGACAGTTGAATGTATGCCTCTTCAAATTTTGGATCATAATCAATTATTTTTTTTAATTTTTCTGCTGCATCTTCATAATTACAATATTCTATATCATCTAAAGCCAAAACATAATTGGCATAGTTACTTTTACTATTCTTTTGTAGAATCTCTTCCGCTAAGTCTCTTGCTTTCACAAGTTGGTTAGTAGAGTCTGGGTCTGATATAAATTTTTTTAAATTTTCTTCTAAAATTTGTAGTTCCATAATACCTCACTTTAAATAGAAATGTACAAATTTTGTGCCAAAACAAATAACTAGTTGGCATAAAATTTGTAGTAATTATTGCAAATGTTTAGCGTTATAACCCCAACTCATAATGGACTCTCAAAGGGTTTAAAAAGATCAATTGCTTCTGTTCTTCAATTGGATTGTATTTCTGAGTATATCATAGTGGTCGATGCATCAACAGATGATAGCTTTGAATACTGCAGAAGACTTCAAAAAAGTGACAAAAGAATACAGGTTATACAAAATCAGAAAAATCTTGGCTGGCCAATTTCAACAGCCTATGCATTAAAACTCACAAAGGGTAAATGGGTTTCTATTCACAGCGATGATGATTGGTTTCTACCTAATATGACAAATTTAATTGAATTTATATTGAAACATGATTTAGACCTAGGTTACAGTAAATACGCTGTAGGACAAGATGATACAAAAAAAATTGATATTTTTACTAATCCTGCTTGGCCACAGGCCACAACAACAAATTTAAATCAAGAATTTTACAAATTATTATTACACGATTGCTACATTGGAAGATGTTTCATAAAAACAAAAATATTGCGGAATTTTTTTAATACACAAAGGTTAGAAAATCTTTATAACGACTTTGGTAAACCTTTCACAGCTTTAGATTTTGATTGTTATCTTGGCATGTCATTAAAAAACCACAAGTTTGGTTTTTTAAACGAAATAACAAATATATGGACTAAAAGAGAACATGCGGAAAGTGGTTATAATTACTTGATTTCAGGACAGTCAGCAGCTGAAAATTCTTATTTATTTAATAAGTACTTTGATAACAAAATTCATGATGTTCAATTGAATTATTTAAATCAAATTTTTCAAAGGATAAAATTTCTTTTTCATCAAGCAAAAAAAAATAATAGAAATATTGAGAAAATATTTGAAAGTCATTTTCTTAAGTTTTCAAAAAATATACAATGTTTAAGGAGTCAATATGTTTAATAAAAATTCGCATTTATTAATTACTGGTGGAACTGGGTCTTTTGGAAAGGCTATGATAAAAAAAGCTTTGAGATTAAAAAATGTCAGTAAAATATCAGTGCTAAGTAGAGATGAAAAGAAGCAAGAGGATATGAGAAATGAATTTAATAGTAATAAATTAAACTTTATTTTGTGTGACATAAGAGATAGAGAAAATGTTTTTTCCTCCATTAATGATGTTGACTATATTTTTCACGCAGCTGCTTTGAAACAAGTACCAAGTTGTGAATTTAACCCAATGGAAGCAGTTAAAACAAATATTTTGGGTGCATTAAATGTTATTGACGCTTCCATAAGAAATAATGTGAAGAAAATTGTATTATTAAGTACTGATAAAGCAGCTTACCCTATAAATACTTTAGGATGTAGTAAAATGTTAATGGAAAAAATTATGTTTGCTAAAGCTACAGAAAAATCTAAAAGTTCAAAAACAATCATATGTGCTATTAGATATGGAAATGTATTATTTTCAAGAGGTTCAGTGGTACCTTTATTTTTTAAACAATTAAGTGATAGTAAACCACTTACAATTACAGATCCAAATATGACAAGGTTTTTAATCTCATTATCAGAAGCAACTGATCTTGTTCTTTACGCTCTAGAAAACGGAGAAAATGGTGATTTATTTATAAGAAAATCAAGTGCAGCTTCGATTTTAAATATTGCTAAGGCTTGTAGTTTAATGTTGGGTAAAGAATTAAATATAAATTATATAGGAATTCGAGAAGGTGAAAAAATGGATGAAACTTTGGCCACTAGAGAAGAAGTAGCCAAATGTGAGGATAGGAATACATATTTAAGAATTCCCCACGAGCAATCTAAAAATTTTAACAAATACTTTACAGAAGGTGATGCAACCAATGCCATCAAGCCATTTACATCAAAAAATACAGCTCAACTTGATATTAAAGAAATCATAAAAAGTTTTAACAAGATACCAGAGATACAGAATATTGTTAGCGTAAGTAAACATATAACAAAGCTCCCACTCCAAATAAGTAAAAGTTTTTCAAATTCACTTTTTATTAATTGATTTGATTTATTTTCGGGGATGAAGATATTTTTTTTTCCCTGATTTCCAAATATATGCTGGTTCATAGGGTGGAAAATAACAAGCTCTAACGATTCTATTAATTTTTTCACAATCCCAATTTGGGTCAACAATTCTTAAATTATCAATTGAATTTTTAGAATAGAAAGTTCCTTTTTTACCTATCTTCTTTCTTGGAATATTATCATTTATAATGGCAGAAAAAAGTTTTCTTAAAATTTTTTCAGAGGATATTAAGGTTTTCTTATACAAACTTTGAGCTGTCTCAGATTTACTTATTAGAGTTGAAGATTCAAAGGCTACATCTCCTTGATCAACTTGTTCTGAAACCCAATGAATTGTTGAAGTATACTTTTTTTCATTATTAGCAATTGCAAAATTAATAGAGTTATAACCTTTATAATCTGGAAGTTTGGCATTGTGAAGATTGAGGCATTGATATCCAACCGATTTTAATAACTTTTCTGATAAAATCCATTTATGTTGAACAGATAATAAAAAATCAGGCGCGTAATTCTTAACTTTTGAAAAAATTTTCTTCTCATTGCGTTTATCATTTGAAATAAAAAAAGTATTCAGAGACTGAGTTTTCGTACATTTTTTTTTTATTGACGATTGATAAAAAGTTTTACTAGATACAAACCCTAAGATGAATATTTTATCAGAAAATTCCTCCTCAATTATTTTAAGAGCTACCTCAGTAGTCTTTTTATCGCCCAGCAAGATTATTTTTTTCATTAGAACTTAATTAATTTCCTTTGTAATGGTGTCTGGGTCGTCGGGATCAAATTCTTTAGAGGTATATGCAACCATTACTGCCAGTTCATTTTTTTTATTAATTATTGTATGAGCTGTTCCCGGCCCAACATAAACTAGTTGCGGGCACCTCGATGAAAGTATTTTTCTTATTGTTTTTCCATTTCCTTTCATTAACAAAGTAACAGTACCAGATACACAACAAAACCATTCCCCTTTCCTCTCGTGATAATGGTCTCCTCTTCTAAAACCAGGTTTTACGCTATATACGTATATCTGACCGCTACTAGGTATTTTTTCTGATTTAAATTTTAATGCCTCAAATAAATCGCCTCTATTATCAGAATGTAATTCTAAGTTTTTAATTTTATAATTTATATTTTCGTTATAATACATATCCATTTTGACTACCCAGCTAGGTTCATTGAGTTATCTCCCCAAACTTCTTTTTTTATGATTTTTGTCATTCCTAAAACAATTCTTACAATTTTTTTTGAAACTTCTTTTTGTAGATAAGCTTCAGGTGGAGAAGAAAAATTATAATTTATTGGTTTTTTACATATTATATCTAGCATTCTCAGAACGTCTTGTTTATCTAAGCCCGTAATTGGACAATAACCTGCTTCGATTGATTCTTGTTTTTCAGTTGACTTTCTTATAGCCAAGGCTGAAAATTTAAGAACAGCTGAATCTTCATGAATTGTTCCACTGTCAGAAATCACACACTTTGAGTGTTTTTGTAATTTTATAAAGTCAATCAACCCAAAAGGTTCATGCCATATGATTTTTGGATGTGACTTTATAATTAGGTCTGAATCAGTTAATTTTTTTTTTGTCCTGGGATGTGTGCTAACTACAACTGGAATCTTATACTTTTTAATTATTGCATTGAAAGTCTCTACCAATTTTTTCAATGAGCTTAGACTTTCAACATTTTCTTCTCTATGAATACTGGCCGTAAAAAATTCATTTGTGTTTAGTCCAAGTTTTTTTAAAATAATACTTTTTTCAAACTTGATTCCAAGATCATTATAAACTTCAATTATGGGACTACCTACTACGTAAATATTTTTTGGATGTATACCCTCTCTTAATAAATTTCTTCTACTTTGTTCACTGTAAGCAATGTTAACATCACTAGTATGATCAATAATTCTTCTATTCAGTTCTTCAGGTACTTCATTGTCATATGAGCGATCTCCAGCCTCGATATGGAAAATAGGAATTTTTTTTCTTTTTGCTGCTATTGCACATAAACCAGAATTTGTATCACCGAGAATAATGATTGCATCTGGATTCTCCCTGTCCATAACTTTTCCTGTGCTACTAATGATTTTAGCTATTTGATCCTGTATATTTAAGGATTTTGATTTTAAATTATAATCAGGCAACCTTAATCCTATATCTTTGAAGAAAATACGATTAAGATTATAATCATAATTCTGGCCTGTATGTACTAGTATGTGTTTACAGTGTTCATCCAATTCTTTAATTATTTTAGCCAAGCGAATAATTTCTGGTCTCGTGCCAAGTATTGTCATTATTTTCATGAAACTGCCTCTTTTACTTTTTCAATGATATAATTTTGAGCTTGCTTACTTACCCACCATCCACAGGGTATTGCAATTTCAGATTTATCAAACCAATCTGTGTTTGGAAGATCAGATTTTTTTTTGGACTTGAACATACTATATTTGTCATTTCTTGTATGAATTTGACCACTTTCGATTTTAAATTTATTTAGAACTTTCTTAAGTTTTTCTCTGTTTTTTACAAGAATTGTATATCCCCAATATGTTTGAAAATCATTAGGGTCTCTTTCAAGGGTTTGCACGCCTTTAATTTTTTTAAAAGCTTCATCATACCTTCTCCCGTTTTGATGAAATTTATCTAGAATCCAATCAATATGATTCATTTGTGATAGTCCAATTGAGGCGGCAATATCGTTCATATTTCCCTTGAATCCCCACTCTGGTATGTCTTCGTTCCATACGTCCCTTCCCCGTCTCTTATCTCTATCAATACCGAACCATTTTAATTTTTTTGCTTTAAAATAGTCTTCTTTATTTCCACATACAAGCGCCCCACCGTCTCCAGTTGTAATATGCTTAATTGCCTGGAATGAAAAGCAAATAAAATCACCGGAGGAACCAATTTTTTTTTTATTTTTTTCTGCTCCAAATGCATGAGCAGCATCTTCAATTATTTTTATTTTTTTATTATATTTTTTTAGAGAATAAATCTCATCTAAGTTTGCTGGTGAACCTTCTTTATGAAGAATGTAAATAGCTCTTGTTTTTTTATTAATTAATGGTTTGATACTCTCCGCAGTAACCATTCCAGTTTTTTTACATACATCTGCCCAAACAGGTTTTGCACCTAAGGATACAATTGGAATATTTCCCGCAATACATGTTAAAGGGGTTGTGATTACCTCAGTGTTGGGACCAACACCTGCTATTTTATATGCCATTGTGATTGCCATTGTGCAGGAATTTGTTAATACCACATTGGGATTTTTAATATAATTTGAAATCCTTTTAGCAAAATTTTGTACATTTTTCCCCTCAGCTAAAAAACCACTAAAGAGTGTATTTTTAAGCTTTTGTTCAGCCTCTTTGGGAATAAAAACTTTAAACAAAGGTATTTTTTTTCGTTCAATCATCTTTTAAAATATTAAAAATTACTGAAGAAATGCTTCAAATATTATGCCAAAAATACCCTAAATATAATTTTATATTTGTCGTTATAAATTAGAGGTAGTCTTGTCAAATTTATCATCATCTTATCCAATTCCTTTATTTTCTCTAAAAAAATCTGAGAGAAATATTAAAGAATCAATATCAAGAATTGCGACAGGTATCAATGTGTTGGGAGGGAATGATATTGCCAAACATAACTTGGGAACAACACTAAAGGCTGATGGAAAAAGTTTTAAACAAGCAGCAGGTGGAATAACCAATGGTTTAAGTATGGTTAGTTTAGTTGAACAAGCACTTTTTGAATTAGATGCTCTGGCCTCAAGACTGAAAGAGATTGGTCAACAAGCCACACTCTCAACAAATACAACTGAAGATACTGCTTCACTTAATTCTGAAGCTACTAGTGTAAGTGACACAATTGATTCTATTGTTTCCTCACTTACATTTAACGATATTAATATTTTGGGTACATCAGCAAAACAATTCACAATAGGTATTAATGATGTTGGGACAACTGCAACAATCAAAACTACATCAGGTATAGCCGCAACAAATATAACTGGTGCAACAAACGCAAATACCTCTGCTTCAACAACAATTGGAGAAATTAGACAATCACTTGGTGCTGTCGCTGGAAGCATTACCTCTTTTAATAGTTATTTAAATATTGCTGAATCAAGTTCAGCAGAACTCATTGCACATGCAGCTAAACTTCAAGATACTGACTTTGCTATCGAAACTGCTAAAGTTGCAAAAAATGCAATTCTAAAGAATTATTCTTTAGCAATGGTTGCTCAGGTAAATGAATTAGAGGAATCTCAATTAAAAATTTTGGTGTAACTAAATCTATTATTTTTTATGTCGTTAAATAATGTAGAAATAAATGAAAGGTTAATGGAATGAATCAGAATGATTATAAGAAAGAACTCACAGACAAAGGTAATCTTGAGAGAAAAACAGAAAATGTTGAACATATTCATAATGGGAATATCTCTCAATATGAAATAATTAAAAAATTGATAGTAGGTTTAGAGCAAGAAATGGTTGATCTAAAGAAAGCTGTGGCAATAGACTTTGAAGTTAACGACGAGGCAATTCATAGAGCAGAAAAGATTTCAAAAATAGCTTTTGCTCTTCAAAGTTGTCTTGATCTGGAAAAAGGTGGTGATATAGCAGAAAAGCTTACATGGCTTTACAGATTCGTAAGATACACATGTAAAAGAATTATAGATAATGAAGACCTTACATATATTAAACCAGCTCATTTGATTGCCAGAGACTTGAAAGAAAGTTGGTCAGGTATCGGCTCTGAAGTTGTAAAGAATTAATTTTTTTATACCTTAAACTCCCAATTTATTCTAATATTATTTATTAAATGATTGGGAGATATTTATTTTTAAATCAATCCTTTCAACTCTTTGTGTTGGTAGTCTTATTGGAAGTATTACTTCATTAGGAGTTTTCTGTTTTTTAGAATTAATTAAAATTTTGTCATCAATAATTAAGAAAAAGAAATTTCTGTTTGATGAAATAGATACCTTCTTTACATTTGATATTTTAATTTATATTTTTATTTTACCTGTTATAGCTGGATTATTTGTTGGAACCTTAAGAAAACTTGGTCTGGGTAACCGTTGGCACGGTCCTCCAGATGTAATTCTATCCGCACATTCTAATAAAGAAAAATTGAATATAAAATCTGGTTTTCTTGCTTCTTTTTCGGCCATAGTTTCTATTTCAGCTGGCGGTTCAGTGGGCCAGTACGGTCCATTAGTACATTTTGGTGCAACAATTGGTGCTAACATTAAAAATTTTTTTAAGTCTGTTGGAGATTATCAAGTATTTCTTGGAGCAGGTGTCGCTGCAGCTATTTCTGCAGGATTTGGCGCTCCTATAGCTGGTCTTATTTTTTCAAGAGAGGTGATATTAAGGCATCAGTCCTTAGCATCTTTTGCTCCTATACTGGTTTCTTCAATAGTGGCTTATTTAATTTCAAAATTTTTCTTTGGTATCAACAGTATTTTAGTAACAAATATTGGTGGTATTTCAGATATAAAAGAATTCCCTGCTCTTGTTTTAACGGGTATTATTGCCGGTTTGATATCAGTAATTTACATGAATGGCCTAACACATAAAAAATATTTTCCTAATATAAATTTTTTGCCATCTCATTTTCAGCCCGCAATCGCTGCCTTAATATGTTCGTTGGTTGCTTTGTTTATACCCGAAGCTACCGGACTAGGAACAGATACAATCAAAAGTTTATTATCAGCGTCTATTTCATGGCAAAACGCATTAGTATTTCTAATTGCAAAATTAGTTTTAACGGTGATATGTATTAGGATGGGATTAGTTGGAGGAGTATTTGCTCCTGCATTATTCTTAGGAGCTTGTACAGGTGTCCTAATAGGTGTTTTCATCAAAACGATTCTACCTGATACAAATATCATTCTTTATGCCATTTCTGCAATGGCTGCTGTTGGTAGTTGTGTTATTGGTGGTCCAGTTGCAAATTTGATGATTATTTTTGAATTAACCCAAGATTATCAGGCTACACTTGCCGCAGGCATAAGTATTGTTTTTGCCTCAATTATCTCTTTTAGATTAATAGGTCAATCTGTATTTGATAAAGTGCTAATGAATAGAAAAATTGATCTAAAGATTGGAAGAGATCATCTTTTCTTAATGGAGAAAAAAGTTGACGAAATAATGCAAAAAAAGTCTTGTAATATTATTGGGGATTTACAAATCACATCCGCAGTTAACAAAATGATTAAAGAGGGCTTTAGTGAGTCTTATCATTTAGATAAATATGGTAAATTGATGAATAAATTTGAACTCACATATTTACTTGATCTAAAAAATTCTACAAAAAAAATTAATTCACTGCCAAAAAGAAAATTTATTATAGTTAAAACAAATGAAAGTATTCTTGAGGCTATTGAAAAATGTAAGAATTTTGTTGGCGAATCAATTCCAATTGTCGATGAAAATATGATTTTAAAAGGTATTATTACAGAGAGTGATTTATTCAAATCATTTCTGGAAACTTCGGAGTCAGTGCATAAATTAGAAGCAAAAGATTAATCAAACAAATCTAATCGATTTTTTTATTTCACTTGAAGCTATCGGTAGAGCAGAAATTAAAGCATATTTAGTTGCTGCTTCATCGTGAATAAAAACTGGACTAAAAGTCATTCTTGCTTTAAAAAAAGCTTCAGCTGTAGAAGCATTAGAAGGGGAAAGAAAAGGATGATGCCTTTTTGCAAAATTTCTCTCGTTATATGGATTAGAAATATTAGTTGGAGTTACATTAAAAACTTTTCTTTCAGGATTTACAACTGGCATACCATTTGCAATTTCATCATTAAATGAAAAAATAATTTGATTGGGAATATTACTATAGTTATTAAATACTTGATCCATATTTTAAATTTATCAATTAAAATTATTATTTCAACACAATAAATATTATGCATATTAATAAAATAAAACATACCTACAACAAGACCGAAAATGCTGAAATTAAAAATTCAGATGGTGTTACAATTGTAAGAAAAGTAGTTAAAGAGCTTATTAGATCAATGAATCTAGTTTCTAAAAACTTAGATAATAAAAATCACGAGACAAAGAGTAAATATTTCAGAAAAAGTTTAATGCTGATCTATACACTTCAAACAAGTCTTGATTTTGAAAAAGCTGAAAAATTTTGCGCAGAAATTTTTCAAGTGTATGAAATGTGTAGAAAAAACTTAATAAATGGTTATACCAAAAGAGTTAAAGAAGTAATTGATAGGGCCGTTTATTGGTTAGAGGAATTATTTTTTAGTGTAAATAACAATGTAGATCAACAAAATGGTTAAAAGTCAAACAACAGATAATCAATTTAGACAATTACAAAATCTTTCAAATAAAATATCTGAAATGATTAAAAATGAGGACTTTAGCAGAATTTTTCATCTTGATAGTATTAGAAAAAAAATAATTAATGATATTAAACAAAAAAGTTTAAATGCTATCGCTCCAAGAAAAGAAACAATTGTAAAACTAATACATCAGAATGATCAATTAGTATGTAGTTTAGAAAAGAAACAGAAAGATATTTTAATTGATCAAAATAGAACAATTAAATGCCATAAACAATACCTAAAACATTTGTAAAAAGTCTTATAAATTAAACAATTATGTATTCATTTTTGGATAAAAGATATTCGCAAACTAATAATATTTAAAATGAACATAAAATTTAATCCTAATGACCCATTCCATAATTTTCAAAAAGCAAATTTATTTGTTAACACAAATAATCTAGAAAAAGCAATA
>MDTB01100392.1_pt1 | contig 21025 bp, 21 predicted proteins | sample 811161 | NCBI WGS metagenome assembly MDTB01 (sample SAMN05326650, study PRJNA326480) | marine metagenome | isolation source: seawater | place: Mediterranean Sea | collected 2009
CTTTTCCTGTAAGTTTTCAGATAAAAACATTGTTTTTAATCTCCTTTAAATTTAACCTAATGGTTTTAGTTTACTAATTGCGTCAGAATACCTTTGAAGTGAAGGGTCTAAAACAGGTGAAGAGTTTTCGTCTTCAAGCGTTCCAGTTCCTTCTTCTACAACTGTATCCTCGGAAATTGATTCACCTTCAATACCGAAGTATGCTTCTTTGATTTCACCAATCTTCTCTGCGAAGTCTGATTCATCTTTGAAGTCTACACCGTTTGCAAGTGATTCTAATTTCTCCTTCTGTGATTCTGAAAGGTCAGAAGACGCTTCCTTTACCACATTTTCTCTCTTGAGAGTGTTCAACTCTTCTGCGATGTCCATATTTGTTTGAACTTCGGAGTCAAGTTTAACTTCCATCTCATCGAGACGATTAGAAAGCTCGTCAATGACATTATACTTATCTTCGGGAACGTCAACATAATGTTCTACGAACAATGTTTTCAATCCTGAAATAAAGTTTTCAGTCATTTCAGCTTTCAAACCTCTCTCAATGGCTAATTCGTTTTCTTTCGTCCACTCGTCAGCAACGTAAGACAAGTATTTGTCAACTGCTTCACTTAATTCGGCTTTGACCTTATCTACTGAGGTTTGTAATTCTGTTTCATAAGCTTCTTTCAATTCTTTTTCCACTTCCGTGACTTTTGATTGAACAGCAGCTTTGAATATTGTTTTTGCTTTTTCTTGGTTCTCTTCTGACAAGTCTAATGCCTCTGAGATTGCATTTAGGTCGTCTTCAATTTCAATCTCTACAAGTTTAGATTCGAGTTCCTCAGAAGTTTCTTCGTCAACAGATTCTTTCTTAACCTGTTCTTCTTCCTCTTCCTCGTCCTCTACACCTTTCATCTTGCCATACATTTCTTGAACCTTTTCGTCATCTAGTTTCTTAACTAGTTCAACGATATTTCTAGCGATTTCTGCCTTAGTCAAAGTTTCGTCAACCTCATCTTCTGATATAGAAGAGAAAATCGATTGAAGGTCTTCTTTATTCATTTCCTTCATTGTGTTGACCATAGCTTTGATTGTCTCCATCTTAGAAGGAGCTTTTTCTTCTGCTTCAGAAACTTCCGCTTCTTCGTCAGCGCCTTCGCCTTCTTTGATTTTTTCTGACTTCTCAGGTTTCCCTTCACCCTTTTGTTGAGGGTCATTGGAAATCTCTTTGACTCCATCTTCTGCTTTGTTTACAGAATCGACAGCTTTGTCAACAGGATTTTCTTCGGGTTTGACGACATCAGCTTTACCACTTTCAATTTTAGCGGCATCACTTGAACCTTGCTTAGGCGGGTTTTTGTCACCTTTCTCAGCTTTAGCGTCAGGTTGTCCTGCCTCTAAGACTGTTTCTTGGTTTGTATCTAACTCTGCCATATTTTTCTCCTGTTTGAGTTTACTTTTTTATTTATATGTTATAAGTTCTTAACGAACGTTTTCCATAGATTAATTTTTGTTTCTTCCAGTCTTGCACTCTTTTCTCTGCTTAAAAGGTCTCTCATTTCTTCCATTTCTCTTCTTTTCAGAATACCGTTGTCCATAATCCACTCAACACCTTCCATGATACCATCTACAAAAGCGTCTGGCGCTGAAGGGTCTGCGACTATGTCACCTGCGGTTGCAAGTTGAAAGTCTGATTTAACATATTGTGCGTCCGACTTTTGTTCTAATGAACCAAGTCCTCTAGACGAAACACCTAGTTTCGCACCATCATTAATAAGATTTTTTACAATCTCACCATTTGGTGTGCTTAAAATTTTTGCTTTACCCACGTAATTACTACCGTCTTCGTGTAGTTCTGTTATCATGTGGGATACTTTGTCTAAATTGATAGTTGGCCCTTCGGGGTGTCCTAACTCACCGAATGCTCTTTGTTCGTTTACGAATTCTTTAATGTAACGTTTGACTTCTTTCTCCATAATTTCTTTAGGATAGACACGTCCATTTCTGTTTTTAATATCCGCTTGCATAAAGACACCTTCGATAAAATAATCTTTTTTACCGTCTTTACTTTCTGCGATTAGCGGTCTTGCTTCGTTATACTCTGAAATTAATTTCATTGAAAATTTCCTCTTCTGTTACCCCTTCAAAATTCATTTGTTTAAAGAGTTTGGATAATTCCTTAACAGATTTCTCTGCGTCCTTTAAATTATCGTAAGGCCCAGTTTCATTATTATTTACATAGGCAAATACTTCTTTACCCATTTGAGTGTAAGTAATGGTGTAATTTTTTCCACCTGCCTTTACGCTGTCCACTTTTAGTTCTTTATGTCTTCTAGGCAATTTAAATTTTGCCTCATAAAGTTCACGTGACATAGACGCAAAGGATTTCATTACTCTTCCTCTTTTGTAGCTTCAGGTTCATTATGCATCCAATCAACCTGTGCTTCCACCCTTTTCATATCTACTGCTTGGGCAGCTTTTTCTTTTATGCCGTCAAAAATAGAATCTTTGGCGTCTTGCAACTTACCCTGTTCTATTTCATCAACAATCTTTTTTGCTATTTCAGTCATTTATTAAAATCCCCCAAATTCGTCTTCACCGTCAGCGTCTCCGCCTTCGCCTTCATCTTGTATTTGTTTATCCATAAGTCTCATCTCTTCCTCAGTTTGCATTAAGATATTCTTACGAACAAACTCTTGTGAGTAATACTTACCGACATACTCGTCCACTGTTGATAGAGTTTCAATCCTTTCTCTGATTATCTCAGCGTCTTTCAACTCCGCAAAGTGGTTATCACTTGCATAATCAAACTGTATGAAGTCTTTAACTAACTTGTCAAATTCTTCTTGCTTTACAATTTCTTTTAATATTAATTGCGTTCTTAAAACGTCAATGAATATTCTGCTAAACTTCTTTTGAAGTCTATTTGTGAACTTATTAAACTTAAGTTCATCTCTTTGGATTTCGGACGCACGTCCCAAATTGAAACCTGCATCTGCTTCCATTCTAGAAGCTGGAATACTTAAACTCTTATATAACTTCGACTTAAAGTATTCAATGTCTTCTATCTCCGAGAGATTTTGTCCGCCAGGCAAAGTTGATATCTCTGTCCCACGTCCACCTTCTCTCCTAGGTAACCAAAAATCTTCCAACATAGACATATGTTTTCTATCATCTTTAATTTCCCCAGTGTCTGCATTGTAAACAAGTTTATTTCTATACTTGTTCATAACCTCAGACAAATACTGTTCTGCCTTTGCTTTTGGAAGGTTACCTACGTCAATGTAGAATATTCTCCTTTCGGGTGCACGTGATATCCTATAGATAACAAGTGCGTCTTCCATCATTGATAACTGATTTGCAGTCTTCAATGCTTTGTGCAAATATCCGATTACAACATTCTTTGTGTAATCTAACAACCCTGATGTAGTATATGATACCGCTTCAGGGGCAATCTTCACCGTTGTTCCGTCATTCGCTGAAGATTTATCGAAACCTTTATCGTTGAAGACATAAAACTCTTCAACTTTCTTTATAACGTCAACACCTGCTTTGTCCGCTTTACCTTTCTGAACATTTCTAACCTTCTTAATTTTTAGAGGGTCAATGTTTCTAAGGTCTACAATACCAGCTTTCGGACGTGCATTGTCAACTACTTTATGGAAGTATATTCTTCCATCTACATACCATTTTCGGAATAATTCGTGAGAGTTCTGATTGAACTTCATTAAGGCAAGAATGTGATTGAACTCGTCTTGTATCTTATTTTTGATACTGTCGGAGAGTTTTACATCGCCGAGGTCGAGTGATACAATCTTGTCTTGAGAATCCGATGTGATACACTCATTAACTATATCTTCGATTGCTGAGTCACACTCAGGAATCAAGGATATTTCACGGTATCTTGTAATGAGACCTATCTCATTCTTGATACCACCTTCCATATCAATGTAGGAACCATACGCTCCACCTGATATGAAACCGCCTGGTTGTTGTTGAATAACGGGAGTTCCGTCATCTTCTACAGGCGCTACGAAACTAGGCGCCTTAGCAACCTCTACGTTCCGTAATTCATCCTTTTTACGGGATATTTCAAACCCAAATATTTCCATACTAATATTTATACCACCCTAAAAGGGTTGTATTCACTTAATTAAATAACTCTTTCCCAGTGAGAATAGTCGAATGAAACTTCAAAAGTTTCAATTTCATCAGCAGTCCCCATGTTTAAGTCAATCGCACCGATTGATTGTGGGAACATGTTGAAAAATTCGTATCTCGCAAGGACTGAGTCATCTTTGTTTAACTGTTCTACGAATGCTCTTGATAACAAGTAATCGTTATTAATTGCACCGATACCTGAGTCTAATTGACTGATATCTGTCTGCCATGCTTCTAGGGCACTTCTTACACTGAATTCAACATCGTTGATTACAGTAACTGCCCATGGGTCAAACGTTCTGTCCCCTGCAAGTTTCAAATTCATTCCACGGAAAGGCACTGTGACCTGTCCTACCTGCATTGCAGGTATTTGAGCAGCCTGACATAGGAATTCAATCTTGTTACCTGTTCTAGGTATAAAGACCCTAAACCTATTAGCTCTTGGGCCACCAGCAATTAGTTGCGCTTTAAATTCATCTATTGTTGCCATTTATTTCTCCCTTAGACTGCACCGTATATTTCACTAAACTCTACACCACTTCTAGCGGCTACGAAGTTAAGTGTTATGAAGTTAATTGACCTGTTAGGTTTAACGAAGATTGAACATACAAATTCATTTCTATCGATAACACTATCAGTGTTGTTTGTTTCGTCACACAATACTTGGAAATCCACGAGACCACGTCTGTTCTTAACGTCTCTTAGGAAAGGTTCTACAGCAGCTCTAAATTGTGCTCTTGTGAATGCGTCATTGAATTCAAAGAGTTGTGCTTTAGCGGCTGTTGCAATTGCTTTCTCTAGAACTATGAACAATCTTCTAACATTGATTCTATCAAATGCGGAAGGTGAACTTAATCCAGTTTTATCACCGAATAATACAGTTCCTTGGCCTGGGAATGTCACAATTGGGTTAACCCTTGCACTGTATAGGTCGTCTCTAGACGATTGTGAAGGATTAAATGCAAGTTTAGTTATACCAAGGTATTGACCTCTACTGAATCCAGCAGGAGAGAACCATGGGTCTCTCAATAAGTCTGACCTTGCCATAATACCTGCAGTGTGTCCATTGCCTGGAACCCAGCAGTATTTGTCGTTGTATCTGTCGTAAATGTATAACCAACCACTATCAAATACCGCATAAGAAGAACTTGATGCAGTATTAACTGTTTGGACTACTCTACTTGATTGTAATGATTCGGACGCAACGTTTACCACGTCAAATTTTCTTGGTGATATAATTGCAATACAATCTTTTCTTGCTTCTGTAAGTAAGATTGCCTGATTTGCAAGTGTTGTCCAATCATCAGCGATATCTTGGTCATTACCTGAACCGTCATCTGTTCTTGAAGAACCTACAACTAGGAATGAGATATCTGATGTTTCTGCGTCTGCAAAATGAGTTTGCCATGCACCGTATTTCTGAGCGGCCGTTGGGTGTCTACCATCTGCACCACCTGAGAGTGAGTCATTTACTGGTAAAGTCATTACACCAAATGCGTCAGATAAAGATTGTGCTAATGTTCTGTGTTCATTTCCACTATCATGTGTTCCTGTAACTGGTGAACCGTCATCTCCTGTTGAGTGACCTGACCAGTATACGTAATTTGATTTATTTGCGATTACGTCTCTATAATAGTTACTTGCACCTACTGAATCTTTGGCGTCACTAGCAAGAGAAACAAATGGGAATGTTTCTAATACTTCATTCTTAGTTCCTGTCCATAAACCGTCTTCGTCTGAGACTACTACGTGACATTCGTCTAATGATGCACCAACTTGAGCTGCGGAAGCGGAAGTGCCTGGCGCTTTGTCAAAAAATGCGTGGAACTCCCAAAATCTGTTTATTTTAACTGGGGTGCTTGACCCGTCAACTGCTGAAGTCAATCCTGTGTTTGCAGGTTGATTTATTGCTTCGATTGATAACGTTGTGCCTGAACTTGCAGTAATTCTATATTCTTGAGTATGATTATCAAATGTGATAATGTCTCTTACTCTAAACAATGTAGTTGCGTTTGCAACACCTGTTACAGAACTTACGCCAGCGGCCATAGTTCCTGTTGTTTCTCCTGCGTCATCTTTGAAATATGCGTCTGCGGTAGAACATACAGATACTTTTAATGAGTTCCCTAGGGAACCTGCGTGACGAGCTATCCACCTACCTGATGTGCCTGAATTAGCACCACTTCGGTAAGAGTTATAGTAATCGTCAAAATTCTTTAATAATGAGGTTGAGTGACCTGCTGAATTAGCACTAAACAAACCTGTAGAGTTTACTCTGACTATTCGTAAAGAAGAACCATATCTTAAAAATCCTTCAGCTGAATAGTAGTCTTCTGCTCCACCATTTGTGTTAGCTGGTTGATAAAAGTTCTCGACTAACCCTTTTTGGTCTGAAATTGTTACTACTTCATCAACAGGGCCCCATTGAAATGTTCCTGCAAAGGCTCCAGTTGTGCTGGAAACTGCAGGCACAACATTTGTTAGGTCTATCTCTTTGACCTGCACGCCTGGTGATACTTGAAATGCCATACTTTTTCTCCTGTTAATGTCAAAAGTTGTTTACTGTTTTATTTATAACTTTATATTCTCTAAGGGGTCGTTAAACCATCTGTCCCCGTTATTATCTACAAAAGATTCTTCTTCAACTGGTCTGTCACCAAAAATCCCTGCTGGCAACATATCTTCTTCGATAAGTTTCTGTTGTTCTGAATATAACAACTCTTTGACTTGATAATTTGTTAAATGATAGAAATAATCTGTAGTTACGAACCATGAAAATAATACACATGTCATTACCATATCGTCATGATAACCTCTATCGGCTTCAAAGCTTCTACCCTTATTTACAAAAGTCATGAGCTCAGTGATAGTGTTTCTGTCCAAAATACTTAATCTATCTTCTTCTAATAGTTCTTTTAGTGTAGAACACCCTATTCTTTTGATTTTTTTGGACATTGTTACACCAATATCTGAGGCTTTTAACTGACCTTGAACAAAAACATTTGGGTATTCTAAGTCATAATGTAACTGTGAAGCTACCATACTACCTTCATTATTGTTTTCTATAATAATAGTTGCGTCATTGTATGCTTTACCATACTTTGCCATTATGTCGGGAAATAGTAAAGGAGATATCAATGAGTTACGATATGTTGCAACCTGTTTGAAGGGTTTGACAGATACGTCAAATATACTAAACGTAGAAAAGTCAATCCCCCTTCCCTTTGCAACGTCACATGTCATAACGTATGCATGACCTTCTACAGGTTTATCATACATATTAAAATCTTCTTTAGACCATTCAGGGTCTACAGCACGTAATCCAAGTAAAGTATTAGAATTGATAAGTGTATTACCTGTTCCAAGAAAGGAGTTTCCATACTCTTGTTCAAACTGAGCTTCTGAGGTATTTGCAATTGTTTGTTCTTTCCATGCATCGTCTCTGCCTGGCACGTCATACCAGTTGATTGTAAAGTCCTTATATTCACTTTGTCCATGCACTGCACTTTCGTATATTTTATGAAACATATTACCCACACCATTTGCAGTGGAAGTAATAATAACTTTTGAATCTTTACCTGATGTGATTACAGGATATGTCGCAGTGTAAAATGTTTCTGCGTCTTCGACAAATGCAAACTCATCAAGATACAACATGTTTATAGACAGTCCACGGATACTACTACTAGAAGTTGCAGCTGCCACAACTTTACTATCATTACCAAATTCTATATTACCTTTGTTTAAAATCTTTACGCCTGGCTGAAGGAAAAATGGAACAGACTCTAACATGGTTACGATACGTGCTATCATTTCTCTCGCAATTGCACCTTTGTTTGCAAGAACAGCTACAGTAACTTCGGGGTGGAATAAAAGATACCATAAAAGATATGCACAAGAAGTTATTGATTTACCTGACTGTCTACTCGCAAGAACGACATTGAATCGATTTTGATTATAAAAGTTTATTAGTTTTTCTTGATACCCACGTAATTGAAAAGGAACCATACCTTCATCAAGAGAAATAATTTGTGTATAATTCTCTATGAAATGAGCAGGGTTTTGAGAACACTTCATGTATTCTGCTAACTCTGTTTCAGTATATTTGGTTTCTATACCAACACGTTTAATTTGCGTGTTGCCTAGATAACCTTCATTCTTCGCTTGAACCATTATTCGATTTCTTTAAGAACTTTTGTAGTTCACTTGTTGAACCCACATAAAGATGATTATGTTGGTCTCTGATTTTTGTATCGTCATCTTCTAGTTTCTTCATTTTACTTTGAAGGTCTATAAGTTTCTCTGCAGTCTCCCCCACAGTCTTAATTAACTGTCCTGCGACTTCATAGGCACGTGGGTGTTCTGTTTCCTTAGATAGGTCTAAGATACCGTCAATTGCGTCCTGGCCTCGTTCTATGAGGTCGTAGAGGTGTTCTCTCGCATACTTGAAGTCAGTCTCTATGGTCTGATGTTTATCAGGTCTAATCATAGGAACCGCTTTGGTTTCTTTTTTTAAAGAGGTGTTAATATCGAGCAAGTCGTTTAACTTTTCGTCTACTTTTTTTGTCATAATTATGCATCATCTGTTAAGTTGTCTGTGTAGGTTTTGTTTGTTCCATCGTCATAGAAAGAAACATTTTCTGCTACTACAAACGTATCATTAGTATCTACTGAACCTACAAATTTCAATGTAGATTTTTCTGCCAAACTTGTAATAGTTGCACTTAGAACCATACTTAGTTTATCACTAGCAATACTACTTATGGTTGGATTAGTTGTTAATCCAGTTCCAAATACTTCGTCTCCCACACTTATATCAGCGTCTAGTGCTGTTGTAAATGCAACTGTTGAAGAATTTGATACTGCCGTATTTGTTCTGTTTACAAATGCAGGTTCATAGTGTTTTACTTCTTTGACTAATCCTGCACTAGTAATTTCTGAGGTAGTAAATGCTGAGTTACCGTCACCTATGTAATCTCTTTCAATAACATTTTTAATAATCTTACCTGTATAAACTGGGCCAAAGAAATACAATTGCATTTGAAATTCTAAAGAATATGTAATTATACGTCTTTCATCATACCCACCTTCGTAAGTATCTTCAAAAGAAACACTACTTAAAATGATAGGAACGTCTCTGTTATCACTCATATCGTCTATCATTTTCATAGTTACGGTATAATCAGGTTGGAAATATGGAACTATTTGTTCTACTATTTGTAATGCGTCATTCATTTTATTTGCCATTATAGACAATGTAAAATTTAAGTTGTAAGGCGCAGGTGCGTATTGAAACCTACGATTGACTTTATCAGCTTCTTGAGTAGTCTTATTGTTTCTAATTAGTTTATTTTGTTGTCGTGACGAATCATATTCAAACCCTGTAAGTTCAAATGCGATTCTCGGTAAAGTAATAGCAGTTCTGTTTGCGTCATTTAAATTTGTTTCAGCATTTAATCTCGCAAGAAACTTTGCTTTTGGCCCGTAACTGATAGGAACCTTTCTTATATTTAAAATAGTTCCGTCTGCTTTGATATCAGCAACGTCAATATCATTAAAAAGAGTTCCGAATATTGAAACCGCTCTTTTGATTGTTTCATTATAAAAACGTGTTCCAAACATTATGTAACCTCACCAAATGGGTTTGTTTCTGAGAAGTCTAAGTAATTATCTGCCTTACTTTCAAAGTCTAAGTTCTGAGCATTTCCGTCTTGATTCATAGTCATAGTATCTGTTATACTTGAAACAGTTCTTGAAGAACCTGATTCTGCACCAACAAGAACGTCTCCAACTCTTAATGATGTTGTTACATGGATAAGTTCTAGTTTATTAGGTGTTACTGATTCACTATATGAAACTACCTCACCAATTACATTACCACTTAATGTAATATTCTCACCAAGTGTGTATGCACCAGTTCCACCCATTCTTAAATCAACTCTATATGCTTGTTGTTCTTCAACTAGGTCTGCGTCTGTTCCAGTTTCAAAGTCTTCACCAGCATATTCAAATAGTTCTACTTGAAGTTTAAATACAAATAACTTTCCTACTTGATAGAAAGGCATTTCATGTTCTACAAATTTAATTTCAAACATGGAACCTGTCAATGGAAGATAAACTAAATCTCCTTCATTAGGTCTCAATGAAGTTGCAAGATTACCGTCTGTTGCAACAAATCTTTCCCAACTTCTTACCGATATAACTAATGTTGCTTGGTCACGTATTTCTACACCAAATTTTGACATGAGGTCACCCTCACCCTCAAAACCTTCGGGGTTTTCAATATACATTTCTACTGAATATGCATCTCCAAAAGTAGATTGCACATCTTCACCAAGGATAGTATCCTCTTCAACTATTTTTCTTGGTAAGTAGTATGTTTCTTGTCCATACATTCTAAGTGATTCAACAACTAAATCTTCATATAGATGTTGTTCACTCGAAACTGCATGGTTAAAGAATACGTTAGTTGGCATTTATTACCCCATCATATCTAACACAGGCATTTCGTAGTTTAATCTTGATTCTTCTTCTAATCTTGTTCTTTCCTCTAGTGCTTCTGTTTTTATTGTATCAGGTTCAAGTGTTACTCCGCCTGGCAGTGCGATACCACCAAACTTAGATAAGTTTTGTCCCCATTGATATTTGACTAATGAAGTTGCATATCTTTTCAACCACATGTCATTGTAAATATCTGTAAAATCATTTGGGTCTATCTTTCTATAACATTCAATAATAATATACTCACCAGCGTTAACTTGGTCTGCGTCCATATCAAGATATAATCTGTTCATATGAGTATTATATCTGATAGGTGTTTGACCTACTAAGATTTGGTCTAACATACTGATATGCTGTTGAACCATTTCATAGTATAGAATACTAGTATTCGTTAAGTCGTATATGTCATTCAATCTTAATTGATATCTAATATCAAACATATTAAGATTGTGTTTATCTGCGAATGGGAATATGTTTAGAACAGATAATACAAACTCAGGTAAAACAATATAGTTTTGTTGTTGTTTGTATACTTGGTCTGTTTTTGCGTGTGTCCCAGCGGCGTTTTCTGTAAAAGATTCGTCTGATTTTAATGCAGTAATATCGTTAGCACTCAGTTGGTGTTTTAAATATGTTTTGATACTACCGTCATAGTGATACTCACGGAAGTATTGAAGCGCTTCGTCTACTCTATCGTCCAGTTGGTCATCGTCAATATTGATTTCTATAACTGGCGCTCCAAGAGCTCGCTTGATATATTGTTTAAATGTGTCTTTAGAATTTGGTGCGGCCATAGTAGTAATTTCCTTTAATACTACTATTTATAAGAATTATTCTTGGAAGTAAGTTTTATTCTGTAGTCTGTCTAGTTTATCGTCTATTCTATCTAATTTACTCATTAATCTTTCTAATTCGTCAGATAATTGTTCACGTGTCACATAGTCTTTAGCAACTTCTTCACGTGTTTTATTGATAAGAATATCAAGTCTTTTTTGTTCCGCTAAAACAGAACGAACTAAGAATCCTAACGGAGCTAGAACGAATGTTAGTATGATGTTCCATATGATATGGGCATCGATTGTAATAAAATTTCCTACTTCTTCCATACAAGTTATTTATGGAATTAGCGTATTGGATTACCTTTTTCGTCTAAATTAAATACAAATTCATCAGGATTCCACCATGGGTCATCGAAGTTCATATCAAAAGCACCTGCACCTCTTTTATCACCTAATAAGTCAAACATTTCCATATTGAATGAAATACTATATCTTTCTTTATCAGTATAATTCGGTTCAACCATATGTGAACAACCACTAGGAAATATCCAAAGGTCACCTACACGAGGTGCAACCATGTAATCCATTCTACTTCTTCCATGCATAGGGAAGTTACCTAAAACTTTAGGCATTGTATCCAGTGCAACAAAATTCCCTTCGTCACCATCTGCTTTAATATATAAAACACCTGACCACCAACAAGCGGGGTGTGTATGAGGTCTATTGTATGAACCCTTTTCATTAATATTTGCCCAAGAGTTTCCTGCACTCATTCTAACACCGTCTTCTTTGTGTATACCATGGAAAGGTAATACTTCCTCAGTAAACATACGACTGATACGATTCATACATTTTTCAAATATAGGACTTCTTTCACAACCGTCCTTAGATTGCCAACCTGCTAAATGTTCTGCAGGTGCCATAGCGTTAGACACTTGTCTACCTTTAGGGTCACGTTTACGCATAGCGTCAATTTCATCAATCAACATTTGATTATATTCAGAATCATATCCTTGATTTTCATTCAAATTTTCGTCCAACAAATTTCTATGAAACATATAAGTTGGAAATAATAATCTAACACTCATCTTAACCGTCCCAGTTTAAATCCGTTAATTGTTTTTGTTTTTCTTTAAAGTCTTTTTTCTTTCCAACCATATGACTTGACCAACCATTACCAACAATGGTATCAGTTCCATAAACTCTTTGAATACATTGTTGTGTCATAATACCGTCTTTAATCACAGTATCTGTAATCAAAGTTTCGATAGTTTCGCCTATCTTTACTGCTTTATCATATGTAATTCTAAAATCAATGATTGGAACAAACTTTTGAACGTAGAACATTGAATACAATCCTAAAGTATAATCTGCAATAGCAGCTCGGTATGGGCCACCCACATACTTTTGAGGTTTTGGTTGGATTGAATGCCACCACCTTGTTTCCCATATGGTTGATAATGTATCATAACCTCGTTTGCCTGGCACAGTTTTCCAACCGCAATATACTTTTTCATTAGTCCAGTTTAAGGAATTCCAAACATAAAAAGCAGACATATCGCCAGCGTTTTCAAAATTATCTATTTCGATATTATGTTCATAGTGTGATTTTGGAGTTTCAAACTCTGTATAACCTTCGTATTTCATTCTTTCATTTTTCCTGTTTTTGGGTCAAAAGGGCATTCGTCAGGTGGTGCGTCTTTAAAGTTTTTACTTTTATTAGACCACATGTATTTTCTATAAAATCCGCCAGGGATTTGTCCGTCAGGTGAATCTGCGTCACCTTCTACCATACTTAACTCTTCTATTGAGGGTTTTTCATATTCACTACTTCTGCTGTTTCTTTCCTTGATATATTCTTCACCGTCAATAGGAAGATATGATGCAACCCATTTTTCTCTTCTGTAAGGAACTATTTGTGCTACCACCGAACCTTTTGGTATTATAAAACTATGGTCACATGTAGGATACATTATTATCTGTGTTGAGTCTGTTCCTGTATTAAACATATCAGTATCCATCATTCCTTGCCATGTTCTATAATATTTATTTTGGTGTAAAAAGGGGTCAAGATATAAACAACTATATCCAGGCGGTGTCATTACTGACCAAGGAACTCTAAATTTAAATGCGTCATAGGGTCTTGAACCACTTTCATCAGGTTTTAGGTGTGTAAAATTTTCTCCCATAAGTTGTGCTTTATTGTGCGTTGGAGAGGCATAACTTTCTTCCCAACTTCCCTCTTCTTCATTCCATGGAACAGAAGCAAACCAATAGTCATCTTCGTAGTTACAGTGTATATCTCTCATGGTTTGAATCATATAACCTGTTGCTAACCAATCATGCATAGCAGGACAGGCTCTTAATGTTATAGAAGGTATACCTTTTTCTAACATATGAATTTTAGATTTTTTCCACCAATCAGGTTGCACTTTGCTTGCAGGTATCGGTCTAAAAAATTCAAATGCATGTTTATTGTATGTTTTAAAAGTAATTGTAGGCATTTATAGATACCACCCGTCTGTTTTTTTAGGGTCTCCATCATTGGTATAATATTTAAATCTCAAGTTTCTTGGAGTTAGTTCTTTTTTCTTTTCATTTTTAGGAACTAATCTTATCTCGTCCCCTCTTAAAACTAATGACCTTCTATCAACATATCTGGCATTTGGTTTTGGTGCTTCTGCACCATGCGGTATACGTCCGTCAAATAGTAAGAGTCTATTTGGTTTAAATTCTACTCTTCCTATTTCATGTTTGTCCATTTGTTTACCAACACCGCCTGGAACTGATTTGTCATAAACTCTTAAATCACCACCCCAGTTAGGATTCCAAAATCTATTAAAATAAAATAAAAATGATACATTCCATTCATTTTCTTCCATACTATCATAATGACATGTTCCGTCTAACCCTTGAGTTTGACAATTCAATCCCATGTATTGAAAGTTAACCCATTCAAAACCAAAATCATTTCTTACTTTTGAGTCAAAAAACTCTGGCATATAAAATATATGTCTAGGTAGACCGTCTTCTTTTTCTACACCACCCCTTCCAATATCTTCGGGAGTCAAATGTCTATCACCTCTAAAAAAAGTTCCACCCCAAAAACTATGTTCAGGTAATCCTGATTGATTATCAGAACTTACTTGATTTGTTTTTGACCATATATTAGAATTGACTAATTGTATGTCCCACCAATGCCATAAATTTTTTTCCAAATAATTATCTATGACATGAAATGTATCTTTTAATGGGTAATTTTCTTTAGTGAACCTAAATGGTTTATCATGATAAATGATTTTCACATTTAACTCACAGCAGTAGGACTCAAAGGAAAGGGAATTTCATTAGCATATGACTCAATAGGTTTTAAATGGTCTTCTCTTGTTGCTAAAACTTCGTCTTGCACCTGAAAAGATATTCCATAAGTTGCATCTGCAAATTCTAAAACTCTTCTTGCTTCTGACCTAAAGGGGTGATTAGAACCCTCACGTCCCACATAGTTACATTCATTTAAATCATTAAACCTGTAATTTTGAGCACATTCTTGAATTCTTTCTTGCACAATATTTCTTAAGTCCTCAACTATTTGAACATTTAATGATACACCTTGTGGAGCTTCTGATTGTTCGATATATGTTTCAATTGAATCTCTATCAGTATCTTCTAATGAAGTTCTTTCTTGTTGTTCAAATGGTTTACTATCGTCATAATTAAGAATTTTAAATTCTTCATTGTTGTCATAAACGATAACGTCAAAATCAAAACCTAAATTTGGTTTATCAACATTTTCGTATTGAAATCTTAAACCGTTTGGTTTGGTTATGTGAAGATTATTATCTTCTGTAAAAACTAAAGCATTCATAATATATTTCCTCTCTTTTATTTATTGAGTTTATTTTTCACCCTTTCATACACTTCTAATTTTTGGATTTCACTACAATCCATATCTTTTATCCAAGGGCCACCTCTTGTATAATGCACCGCATTGAATCGTTTATTTTCGTCTGACATTCCTTCTGTAAATATATATTTGTCAGGAATCCTATCAATTTTATCTGTCCATTCAAACTGGTGTAGGTATTTTCCCGTTTGAGTATTTACAACTTCGGGTGTCAATTTTTTACAGTCTTCATGAGCATTATTAAATATCATAAAACTTGACCAAAGTTTTTTAGGATACATAACATTTTCTTCCCCACCCATTTTTACTTTAGACATTTTTTCAAGTTCATATTCATATTGAACACATGCTACTGCATTATCAGGGTGTAAGAAATAAAACATTTCATACCATGGTTTTGTCCAAATAAAATCATTGTCTACGAAGATACTAAAACCCTCATAATTTTCCAAGTATGGAATCAAAAATCTACTATATGTAAATTCAGTAGATTGATTTGCATACTCTCTATTATACTCTGCAATCTTAGATACGTCAAGAAGTTTTATCTCAGGTTCAAATCTACACCCTTCATCTTTTACATAACTCGAGCATGTATTTCTTATAGATTCTATTTGCACGTCCTCTATACCTTCATGACGTGAATCATAACCAATGTATATGTTTAATGGTTTACCATTGAATAATTTAGAAACTTTTTTAGAAAAATCACTAACTCTTTCTCTCCATGGTTTTTCAGGAACTGCTTTACCTTCATCGTCATACTCGCCTGAACATTGTAATTCTATGTTTGCATAATTATAATTTACATGTATTTCGGTAGGTCTTTTATTGTCAAACTGTGGTTCTGCGAATATTTTAATCCATTCGTCAACCTCTAAAGGTTTAATCCAATCAAAAGCGTCATACGCATCCCAAACAATTAATGTATTACTTTCATCATCTGTCATACCGAATACACCTTGTCTTACTGAGCCAGGGTGGATATGCATATAGTAATTGTTTTGGCTGTCTTGACTTCTAGTTAAAACTCCTTGTATTGGTTGATTTAAACCATTTTCTTTGATATCATGAAGTAACCAATGACCTTTAGAACCATGATAAAAATTTGAACCGTTTTCTTCTGCATTAGTAACTATTTCCTCTGTTTTAGTATTTTGTTTATTCATGTTTATACCAAGAGTATAATAATCAGGAATAAATTTTAAGTAAGACGAACATTGATAACTTAAAGAAAAGTTATCTAAATTCAAAAGTTTTGAATTTTTTATATCACCCCAAGACACTCTTTTAACATTAGGACAATAAACATTATCAATTAGATATTTAATAACTTTATAAGTGTCACATGTTTTATCAAAAGAACCGTCAGGAAAAACTTTTATATGGCCCACATGGTGACCACTTTTATAAAAAATTTGTTTACGGATATCTTCTTTTGTCCAGTCTAGACGGAATGGTTTGAAGTCAATTAAATGTTCAATTTCATGCATAATATAATTCTCTCATGTGAGAGTATTTAGGGTGTTACGAAATAGGTGTTGCAGGCCACTGTTGTTGTAACACTCCGTCCCAACGTTGAACAGGATTCTGATAGTTCTGCTGATACGGATACGGATTCTGATAATTCTGTTGGAACGGATAAGGATTCTGATACGTTTGTTGGAACGGATAAGGATTCTGATAGTTCTGCTGATACGGATACGGATTCTGATAATTCTGTTGGAACGGATAAGGTTGTTGTCCATTAGCAGGATACGTGCCTGGCGTTTGAGCATTCGCAGGATAAGGTGTCTGTGCATTCACAGGTGTAGTGCCTGGCTGTTGTCCATTAGCAGGATATGGTGTTTGCGAATTCGCAGGATATGTTCCACGTGCGTTGTTCTGATACGTAAATGGTGCTTGTGCATTTGCAGGATATCGTCCTCTTGCGTTGTTCTGATAAGTGAACGGTGCCTGACTGTTTGCAGGATATGTGCCTGGCTGTTGTCCATTAGCAGGATATCGTCCTCTTGCGTTGTTCTGATAAGTTCCAGGCTGACGTGCGTTAGCAGGATATGTTCCTCTCGCATTATTTTGATACGTAAATGGTGCCTGACTATTTGCAGGATATGTTCCACGTGCGTTGTTCTGATACGTGAATGGAGTTCTTCCATTCGCAGGGTATCTTCCACGAGCATTAGCAGTGAATGGATAGTTAACATTTGCAGGTCTACGACCACTAAAGTTTACTGGCGCTCTTACGGCATATGGCAACCCTTTAAACTGAGCTGAAAGAGGTTGTTGTCCAGCATAAGTGTATGGTTGTTGACTGCCTGTGGTTCCAGTTGCGTTAACAGTAAAAGGATATCTTGCCTGATATGTAAACGGTTGTCTTGCATTAGCAGGATACGTAAATGGATATCTTGCTTGATAAGTTCCAGGCTGACGTGCGTTAGCAGGATACGTAAATGGATATCTTGCTTGATAAGTGAACGGTGACTGACTGTTTGCAGGATACGTAAATGGATATCTTGCTTGATAAGTGAACGGAGTCCTGTAAGGATTCTGATAAGTTCCTGGCTGACGTGCGTTTGCAGGATATGTAAATGGATATCTTGCTTGATACGTGCTTGGTTGTCTCGCATTGGCAGGATACGTAAATGGATATCTTGCTTGATAAGTTCCTGGCTGACGTGCTTGATACGTAAACGGTGTTCTATAAGGCGTTTGATATGTGCTTGGTTGTCTTGCCTGATACGTAGAAGGTGTTCTATAATTATTCTGATACGTAAATGGAGTTTGACCAGTTGCAGGTCTTTGTGCTTGAAGTCTTCCTGTCGCAGGTCTTTGTGCTTGTAATTGTCCTGTTGCAGGTCTTTGAGCAGCTACTGTTCCTGTTGCAGGTCTTTGTGCTTGAAGTCTTCCTGTCGCAGGTCTTCGAGCAGGTTGTTGAGTCGCTTCCTGACCGCTGGCGTTATTCCACCCGTCAGGGGTCTTTACATAAATCTGTTCGACTGCTCTCCACCCATCAGGTGTTTTTACCCATGCACCCTGAGTTGCGTTCCAGCCTGTAGGGGTTTTAACCTTCTGTGAACCTGAAGCCATAATTATCCTGTCACTCTATTAAGAGTATAAAATCCATAAGTCACCAACTTGACCGTCAGAACCTGATGGCGCTGAAGTATTTTGGTATATGTTCCTTACAACTTGACCACTGTTATTTGCATAGTCAGTATGAATTTGATTGAATGTAACGTTACTATTTGTTGCAACTGCTTGTCCGATTGAAACTGCAGTTCCTGATACAGAAACACCTGTTCCTGCAGTCAATGTTGTTATATTTGCACTTCCGTCAAAAGATACTCCATTGATTGTTCTTGCAGTTGTTAAAGTAGCTGCGGAACCTGTTGTATTTTGATTAAGAGTTCCTACTGTTAAGTCTATAGTTCCGTCTGCATCTTGATAATCAACTGTAATACCTGATTCAGTATTACTTGAGAACATAGCTCCAACTATGTCTTGAATCTCTTCGTCTGTTTGGTTTGCTGTAGCGCCTGATTCTATACCATCTAATTTTGTTCCGTCAGCGGCAACGTCTCTTCCGTCCACTGTTCCACCTACAGTAATATTACCTGTAGTTGAAAGTGAAGCTGCATCTACTGCTGATACATTTAGATTAGCTCTAGTAAATGATAAATCACCTGTGCTAGCACCTGTAAATGAACCTGTTCCTATTGCAATTGCATCTGCACTCTCGTCCCAACCTATGAATACATTGTCTGAACTTCCTCTTTCAAAAACAAGACCCATATCATTTGCTGGTGTTCCTGTTGTTCCATTTCCTAACTCAATTAATCTATCTGTAATTGTTGTGTTAGTAGAAGCAGCTGTTGTTGTTGTTCCATTAACAGTTAAATTACCTGCAATAGTTACATCTGTTGCGGCTATATCTGCAAAGGTTACATCTGAGGTTGTTGATACTGCCTGACCGATACTGATTGCACCACCTGAAAAACCTACACCAGTTCCAGCACTTAAATGAGCTCTTACTTCTGATGCACTTGGGCCAGTATATGTGATTACACCAGTTGAATTATTGTATGCAAGTGAACCGTCTCCACCTGAATCTGTTACGGAAACCTTTCCTCTAATTGTTGCGTCTGTAATTGCAAGGTCAATTGCACCGTCAGCGTCTGAATCATTGTATGTCGCAGTAATATTTGTGTGTGAACCATTAGTCGCTACTTGAGCACCAACAATATCTTGAATTTCTTCTGTAGTTTTACCAGTTGAAGAAATTACCATAGTTCCAGCTGCGTCATCATATGTTACTGTAGTTGAACCACTTCCACTTACGAATGCACCGACTACGTCTTGAACTCTTTCTGTTGTATGATATTGATTAGTTGAACCCTCTCCGACATCATCAGTGTCTAGTGTGATTGCACTACCTAATGATACTGCATTTGAGTTTACAGTTACTGAACTATTTGCAAGTTTACTGTTAGCAATTGAACCTGCCAACATGTCATTTGTGACACCACTTACGACAAAATCAAGATTACCGTCTGTATCATCATATGATACTGAGATACCTGTTTCTGTGCCATCTAACATACCACCAACAAAGTCTTCGACTTGTTCTTGTGTAAGTTGAGTATTAGTTGTTGTTATAGAACCACCAAGTGATACTGATGTTCCATCAATTGTTATTGCACTATTTGATAGTTTACTATTAGCAATTGAACCTGCTAACATAGTATTTGTGATACCACTTCCTTTAACTTGTAGTGTATCTGAACTTGTTTCTATTGAACTATCATCTACTTTAACTGCAAGAACACCACTTGAAGATTCAAGTCCGTCTCCTGCAACTGCAGTCATTAAATCTGAGATTGATTCTTTTTTACTTGAATTATCACTTCCGTCAATGATTGCAATACTATCTGCACCAGCGTCAACAGTAGCGGCTGTTAATTCGTTTAAGTCTAGTGCAAGTGATACTGTTCCAGTTGTTCCACCACCTGATAAACCGTCTCCAGCAGTAACACCTTCTATGTCACCTGCGTCATTTGTAAATGATATTACACCAGTTGAAGAGTTATATGATAAATCTCCACCAGCACTAATTTTTCCTCTAATTACTGAATCCGCTATTCCTAATGCACCTGAACTTGCGGTTATATTATCTCCCGCCATTGCAGTAGCTAAATCTTGAATTGATTCTTTCTTACTTGAATTATCTCCACCGTCTATGATTGCGATAGAGTCAGCGGATACGTCTACGGCAGCTGCCGATAGTTCGTTTAGGTCTACAGCAAGAGATACATCTCCACTTGACCCACCGCCTGAGAGACCATTACCAGCAGTTACACCAGTTACGTCTCCAACTTGTCCGTTGATTGTTAATGTGCCTGCACTATCATCATATGTTGTAGAAATACCTGTTCCTGCTTGGATTAAGGTGTTAACTCTATCGTCAACTTTTTCGTTAAAATCACTTCCTAGTGCGGCTGATTGTATAAGACCTGAGCTGTTGATTACCTCGGTAACCCCGATACTCAGTCCGTTTTTTACATGAAAATTTTTAGCAGCCACGCTTTCGCCTCCGTTTACTGTTCACTATCCCAGTTCACAGCATTATTTAAAATGTCTGCTGTTATTTATAATAAAGGAGCTTTGTAAGATTAAGATTCTACTAATTGTCTATCAAATTTAAATA
>MDTB01020593.1_pt1 | contig 21024 bp, 22 predicted proteins | sample 811161 | NCBI WGS metagenome assembly MDTB01 (sample SAMN05326650, study PRJNA326480) | marine metagenome | isolation source: seawater | place: Mediterranean Sea | collected 2009
CATTCCAGAGCCTTTTGCAAATCCACAGATCGATATTTTTTTGTTGTCAGAAGTGAAGGTTTTATAAGAGCCTTTTGCATACGTATCTGTTGTCATTATTGCGTTTGCTGCGTCTTTGAAGGAATTTTCGTCCAAATTAGAAGCTAAAGAACCAAGTTTGGAGGTAATTTTTTTATATGGTAATGTTTCGCCGATAACGCCAGTAGAGGCAATAAAAATATTCTCTTCACTAGAACTCAGAATTTCTGTAGTTACTCGAGCAATTTCAGAAACTGCAACGTCTCCTGAGTCTCCAGTAAATGCATTTGCATTTCCGGAGTTAACCACAATAGCACTTGGCAATTTTTTGTCTTGTTCTAGCTGAAGGTTCTTGAAGCACCATTCTACAGCAGGTGAACGAGTAGTTGACTGGGTCAGAGAGCCAGCTATTGTTGTCCCTGCTACTAATTTAGCGAGCATAAGGTCGGGTTTGTTGTCTTTTCTAATACCAGAGTTTGCAACCGCAAAACTGGCACCGTTTATTTTTGGTAAAGTTGGAAACTTTTCTGGTACTGATGGCAAAATAATTTTTTCCTTGGTCCTATTTTAAGTGATGCTTGAGTTCTTATATTTTTTTACATTTAATGTTTTTCTGAATTAAATACTTCTTTAAAGTCTATATTTTCTATCGATTTTTGATCAAGCGCTATGTTAAAAAGTTCTATATTTAGGTTCGAAGACTGTTTTCTTATTAAATTTTCGACAAACCTTTTCTTTAAAGTTTCTCTGAGCTGTTCTGTAACTTGGTTTAGTGGAGGAATATCTACGGGACGCTGATTATTTAATTTAATTATGTGCCAGCCGAACTGAGTTTTGACAGGTCTGCTGAATTCTCCTATTTCAAGCAGGAGAGCAGCAGCTTCGAATTCAGGAACCATTTGGCCAACTGAAAACCATCCCAGTGAACCAGAATTTTCGGCTGAAGGACCTATTGACTCTTGTTTTGCTATTATTTCAAAGTTAGATCCCAATCTAAGTTTCTCAAAAATACTGATGGCTTTTTCTTCAGTTTCAACTAAAATATGGGAGGCATTAAACTCGTTTTGATTTTTCAAAACAGCAATGCTTTTTTTATATTCTGCTCTGATATCTGTGTCATTTGGATAATCACGCAATTCTATTTCAATAGCTTCTGCAGCCCTTATGGCTCTTATTTGATTTTCAAGTGTAAATTTTAGTCGTACGCTTTCTGACTGGAGGCTCTGCGACATGACTTCTTGTTTAATTAATTGATCTAAAACCGCATTCAAAAGGTATTCATCTGGCAGACTTTCTAATTCAGTAGCTAAAGTTGTAGCAGATAGAATAAGATTTCCAATGGTAATTTCTTTGTCATTGATTTTTGCTACTACAGTATTGTAAGTGATTTCCGAAGGGAAAACGGGGAGCAACCAAGAAAGCCATAACAGGCTGGTAAATATTAAGGTTAATAAATTTCTGCGTACCATTGTGAACCTTCAAAATTTTAGATGTCAGTGTTTTATAATTAAAGAGTGGATTTTTTTATCGTGATCAGGGATTAAAACATGAGAATGTACTCAATCACGTGAAAAAAAATAATAAAATTTATTCCTATATTCTGTTTATTTGCGATTCGTTTAGCGTTATCAATTGTGCACAGTAAAGCAATCAATTAGTATTGTCAGCAGCAGTTACTGAAAACTTTTTAAAAGGGATAATTTTGTGATGCTTGGTTTTGCTAAACTTTCAAAAAAATTGTTTGGGACACACAATGACAGGAGAATTAAAAGTGTGAATTCTGTAATCCAAGAGATAAATTCGCTTGAAACTTCTATTCAAGGCCTCTCTGACGACGGGTTAAAAAATAAAACAGTTGAGTTTAGAAGCCGGGTTGAAAAAGGAGAAAATCTCGACGATTTGTTAGTTGAGGCCTTCGCTGTTGTAAGGGAAGCGTCAATTAGAACGTTAGGTTTGAGACCTTTTGATGTACAGCTAATGGGAGGAATTTTTTTACATAGAGGCAATATTGCTGAGATGAAGACCGGTGAAGGAAAGACTTTAACCGCTACACTGCCAGTATATTTAAATGCTCTCACCAAAAATGGAGTTCACGTTGTTACGGTGAATGATTATTTGGCTCGAAGAGATGCTGATTGGATGGGAAAGATATACAACTTTCTTGGTTTAACTGTAGGTGCAGTCTATCCTGACATGGAGGATGATTTAAAGAAATCTGCGTATAACTGTGACGTAACATATGCCACAAATAATGAATTAGGTTTTGATTATTTGCGAGACAATATGAAGTCAAAAGTTGAAGATCTATGTCAAAAAAACCCAAACTTTGCGATAGTAGATGAGGTTGATAGCATTTTAATAGATGAAGCTAGAACTCCACTGGTTATCTCAGGGCCAACAGAAGATAGATCAGAACTCTATAAGTCGATAAACAAATTAATCCCATCGTTAGATGATTCTCACTATGAAATTGATGAAAAAACCCGCTCTGCGAATTTAACCGACTCAGGAAATGAATTTGTTGAGGTCACCCTTAAAGATTTAAAGCTTTTAGGTCAAGAAGCGACACTCTATGATCCAGAGAGCGCTACAATAGTTCATCACGTTAATCAGGGATTGCTGTCTCACAAATTATTTAATCGAGACAAAGATTACATAGTTCGAAAGGGTCAAGTTATTTTAATTGATGAATTTACCGGTCGTATGATGTCTGGTCGTCGGCTTTCAAATGGGCTTCATCAAGCTATAGAAGCAAAAGAAGGGGTAAGTATTCAGTCAGAAAATGTTACTTTAGCCTCGATAACATTTCAAAATTACTTTCGACTTTATAATAAACTTGCTGGAATGACTGGAACTGCATTAACTGAAGCTGATGAGTTTTTAGAGATATATGATTTGGGCGTCGTTGAGATTCCAACAAATAAACCAGTCTTGCGAACTGACGAAGACGACCAGGTTTTTAGAACAGTTAAAGAAAAATATAATGCGGTAGTAAGCCAAATTGAGAAGGCTCATAAAAATGGGCAACCAGTGCTTTTAGGAACTACATCAATAGCAAAGTCTGAGATAATTTCTAAAGTTCTAGAAGAAAAAAAAGTACCACATAAAATACTTAATGCCAGATATCATGAACAAGAGGCTCAAATTATAGCAGAAGCTGGAGTCCCTGGAGCCGTAACAATTGCTACAAATATGGCTGGAAGAGGAACAGATATACAGTTGGGCGGAAACATCGAAATAAAGCTAAATCAAGAGCTGTCTGAGTCCAGCTTTGATGGAGATATTTCAGATCTACGAAAGAAAATAGAGCTTGATATTGTTGACGCCAAGCGGCGAGCAATAGAAGCGGGAGGGCTTTTTGTTTTGGCTACAGAACGGCATGAAAGTCGAAGAATAGATAACCAGCTTCGTGGAAGATCGGGTCGTCAAGGTGATCCTGGTCGGACAGCATTTTTCCTGAGTTTGGAAGATGATCTAATGAGAATTTTTGGATCTGAGCGGTTAGACAGTATGTTGAAAAGATTAGGTATGAAAGAAGGAGAGAGTATCGCTCATCCCTGGGTAAATAAGGCGCTGGAACGAGCCCAAAGCAAAGTAGAAGCAAGAAATTTCGATATAAGAAAAAATTTGCTAAAATATGATGATGTAATGAATGAACAGAGGAAAGCTATTTTTTCTCAGCGGCTCGAGATTATGGAAGCAGAAAATCTCGCGGAGATTATAAAGGACATGAGGCATGAGGTGGTTGAGGACCTCGTAAAAGAAAATATTCCAAATAATTCTTATGTAGAGCAATGGAAATTAGAAAAACTCTCGGAAGTAATGAGAGAAATATTGGCTATTGACTTACCGATTGCGGAATGGAGTGCAGAAGACGGGGTTACAGAAGAAGAAATACTCAGTAGGATACAGGGTTTTGTTGATCGTAATATGGCTCAAAAGGTAGCTAATTATGGTGTTGAGGTGATGAGGAAAGTAGAAAAACAAGTGGTATTGCAGACAATAGACAAAGGTTGGCAAGATCACCTCTTAACTCTCGATCATCTTCGGACTGTTGTTGCATTTAGAGGATATGCGCAAAAAGATCCTTTGAATGAATATAAGTCTGAGGCATTTTCTTTATTTGAAGGGTTGCTAAACAAACTTAGGGTGGATGTAACTAGATTTTTATCCCACGTGCAGGTAGTGTCTCCTGATGTATCAAATGACAATGTTTTGGAGAGAGCTGATATCAAAGAGGATAAAAAATCTGTAAGTGAGAGACGGATTGATCCAGATGATCCTAAAACTTGGGGGCGGGTGAGTAGAAATAAGCTTTGCCCATGTGGATCAGGAAAGAAATATAAATTTTGCCATGGTTAAAAGTTACTTTTCTATTTATTATAAAACAAGTTTTGTGGTGACTCTGTAAATATTTCGAAGCCTTTGTCAGTGACTCCGACAGAGTGTTCAAATTGAGCAGAAAGTGATTTGTCTTTTGTCACAGCAGTCCAATTATCTGCCAAAACCCTTGTTTCAGCTCGGCCTAAATTCACCATAGGTTCAATAGTGAAGAACATCCCTTCTTCAAGAATAGGACCGGATCCACTTTTACCATAATGTAAAACATTCGGGGCACTGTGAAAAACCTCTCCAAGTCCATGCCCGCAGAAATCTCTTACGACTGACATATTTTGTGATTCTACAAAAACTTGGATTGCTGCTCCAATATCTCCAAAAGTATTTCCTGGTTTTACGGCTTGAATGCCTTTCATTAAGGATTCGAAGGTCACATCTATTAGTCGCTTAGCTTTAAGCGAAGTTTCTCCTGCAACGAACATCCTACTTGTATCCCCATACCAGCCATCTAAAATGCATGTTACATCAACGTTAAGAATATCACCATTTTTTAATATTTTCTTGCCAGGTATCCCGTGGCAAACTACGTGGTTTATAGATATACATGACGACTTTGGATATCCTCGATAACCTAGAGTTGCAGGTATTGCATTGTTGTCTAACATAAATTCGTGGCAAAGTGAGTCTAATTTCTCGGTGGAGACGCCGGGTTTTACATACTCATAAATCATGTCTAACGTGCGTGCGGCAAGATTACAGGACGCACGCATTCCCACGAATTCTTCAAGAGTGTGAATTCTTATTCCATCAGTGTTTACACGAATCGGGTTCAAACTGCCGTCCTATTTTTTTTTACTGTAATTAATTTATACATTTGCAAAAAAACTACAAATAAATTTCTCATAGTTAGTATAAATTACATATGATTTGTTTTATAATAAAATTTTAACAGCAAGCCAAGATTCAAAGTATATTAAACTAGATTTTTTGCTCGGTTAACCGTCTATTAGATTTAAGGAAACGTATGAAAAGTGAATTGAAATTACCTTCAGCAGCTATGCTCGTTATCGGGAATGAAATTCTTTCAGGTAGAACTCATGAGTGTAACTCTTTTTTTTTAGCAGGAAAGCTGACTGAGATTGGAGTTCATTTGTTAGAGATAAGGATTGTCCCAGATCTCTCTGATGATATTATCTTCGCAACAAATGAGTTGAGGGCTAAACACAGTTATCTTTTTACTAGCGGAGGAATAGGTCCAACGCATGACGACATTACGGCATCGAGTATCGCTAAAGCTTTTAAAGTTGAAATTGGTATTAGAGAGGATGCAAGAATTATTCTGGAGAATTACTACTTAAAAACGAATCAAAAATTAAACGCTCCGCGTCTTAGAATGGCACGAATTCCCGAAGGAGCTATATTAATAGAGAATTCAGTTTCTGCAGCCCCAGGTTTTATTCTCTCAAATGTATATGTCATGGCTGGTGTACCCAAAATTTTTAAAGCTATGGTTAATAGTATATTACCCACCCTTCATGGTGGAAAACCAATATTATCTGTTTCTGTAGCTTTGAATAGTGTGGAGGGTGATATAGCTATCGAGCTATCAAGGATTGCAGATAAATTTGGGGATGTGTCTATTGGTTCTTATCCTTTTAATCACAATGGCGTGCTTGGTACCAATATTGTGGCTAGACATAGTGATGAAATGCTACTCAATAGTGTTAAGTATGAACTTAAAAAATTGCAGGAGGGTAATTTTTCTTAATGTGCGTCGCGCCAGTTATCTCCAACGCCTGAGTCCACGATTAACGGTACATCTAACTTTAGAATTGGAAATGTAGCATTCTCCATAATTTTTTTAACTATTTTTATAGTCTCATCGACTTCGCTAGTTGGACTTTCGAACACAAGTTCGTCATGGACTTGCAGCAGCATTTTTCCATTCATGCCGTTTTCTTCTAATTTTTCGGGAATTTTAACCATAGCTCTTCGAATGATATCTGCTGCAGTTCCTTGGATCGGAGCGTTAATTGCTGCACGCTTTGAAAAACTCGAACGTGGTCCTTTCGAATTTATATCTGGGATATGAATTTTCCTTCCGAATAGGGTATTGACGTAGCAATTACGTTCTGCGAACGAAATGGTAGTGTCCATATACTTCTTGATTTCAGGATATTTAGAAAAATATGTGTCTATAAAATGTTGTGCATCAGTTCTTTTTATACGTAGGTTAGTTGCTAGCCCGAAGGCAGATATACCGTATATTACGCCAAAATTTATTGCTTTAGCTTTCCTCCTAATGTCAGGAGTCATCTGTTGGAGCGGAATATTAAATACTTCTGAAGCAGTTATCGCATGAATATCGAGTCCGTCAAAAAATGCTTTTTTTAAACTTTTTATTTTTGCAATATGTGCCATTATCCTGAGTTCGATTTGGCTATAGTCTAAGCTTATGAGTTTACAACCTTCTTTTGCCACAAACGCCTCTCTTATTTTTTTCCCTTCTTCAGTTCGTATGGGGATGTTTTGTAGGTTTGGATCAGTAGATGAAAGTCTCCCTGTTGATGCTCCAGATATTATATATGAGGTATGAACTCGCTTGGTGTGAACATTGATATGAGACTGTAACGCATCAGCATAAGTAGATTTTAGCTTGGAAATCTGTCGCCAGTCTAAAATCTTTGTGGGCAACTCATAGCCCTCAATTATTAGTGATTCTAGTATTTCTGAACTAGTGCCATAAGCTCCATTTTTTCCTTTTTTTCCACCTTTGTATCCTAGTTTTTCGAATAATACTTCTCCTAATTGTTTTGGCGATGCTATATTAAAAGCCTTTCCTGTAATTTTAAATATTTCTTGTTCAAGTAAAAAAAGTTCACTCGATAATTTATTTGAAATTTTTAAAAGGTTATTCTTATCGACGAGAATGCCTTCCAATTCCATCTGTGCTAATACATTTATGATCGGTTTTTCTAGTGATTCGTAAACTCTGACAACACTATTTTTTGATAACTGAGGCTTGAAAAGAAGCCACAACCGTAAAGTAATATCTGCGTCTTCGGAGGCGTATGGTGCTGCGATGTCAATTGGAACTTTATCGAAAGTAGTAGCTGTTTTTCCTGAACCTATTAACGATTTGATTGGAACAGGGGTATGAGATAGGTACTTTTCAGATAAAAAATCCATTCCATGACGATGAAGACCTCCGTTGAGGACGTATGACATAAGCATTGTATCATCAATAGTGGTTAAACTTATTTCATACTTTGCTAAAACTTTCATATCGTACTTTATATTTTGGCCAATCTTAATTATCGATGGATCTGCCAAAGTAGGTTTTAGGAGATTTAGCACTTGATCTCTTTCTAGCTGACCTGCAACTTTTTCCTCTTTAGTAAATAAATTGTTATCTTTGTTTGAACAGTTGTTTTTGTGCGAAAGTGGGATGTAGCACGCTTTTCCAGGCTCAATTGCAATTGAGATACCTACTAGCTCTGCATCCATTTCGTTAAGTGATGTTGTCTCCGTGTCTAAGGCAAAATAGCCACGTTGGTATATTCTAGAAATCCAGGTTTTTAATTCTAAAGTATCTGTTACGGTAGTATATCCAGAGAAAGCGGTTGACTTAAGTTCATCTTTGCTGGAGTTGTCGCGTGACGACTTAATTATTTTATTGGTTGTATCTATATTTAAGATAGAAGGGTCGAAATTTAAAAACCTTGAGAGCCTACCCGTCAGACTTCTCAGTTCCATCTCAGTTGTAAAAGTCAGTATTTCTGTTGGGTTAATTACACCCAGCTCAAGCTTATCGAGTGATAGAGGGAGTTTTAAATTCGATTTTAACTCAACAAGTTGTTTAGAAATTTTGATTTTATCTTCATTTTTTATCAAAGACTCTTTTCGTTTTGGTTGTTTTATTTTATGGCTGTTATTCAATAAAGTTTCTAAATCTCCAAATTCATTTATTAATTGTGAAGCTGTTTTAATACCAATTCCGGGAGCTCCCGGGATATTATCTACACTGTCGCCAGCTAACGCTTGCACGTCGACTACTTTTGATGGTGAAACACCGAATTTGTTTTGAACATCCTCTAAACCAAGAACTTTATTTTTCACAGGATCATAAATTGAAATTCCGTCCCCAATTAGTTGCATTAGGTCTTTGTCCGAGGATATTATTTTTGTAGTACCACCTTTGCTCTGGGCATATTTTGCATAAGATGCTATTATATCGTCTGCCTCATAGCCTTTCATTTCAATAGATGTCAAACCAAAGGCAATTGTTGCCTTTCTGATAAGACCGAATTGGGGTATTAAGTCATCTGGAGGAGGTGGTCTATTGGCTTTATATTGTTGATAAATGCTTGATCTAAAAGTTTTTCCCTTATGGTCGAAAATAACAGCTATATGAGTTGCTTGTCCCGTGTTATTTTCCTCAGCTAATAGTTTTGAAATCATATTACAAAAACCTGAAACTGCTCCTATCGGGAGGCCATCTCTTCGGGTTAAGGGCGGTAAAGCGTGATACGCTCGAAAAATATAGCCAGAACCATCGATGAGGTATAAGCAATGACCTTTACCAAATTCTTTTTTCATTAATTTTCTCATATTTATTTAATAAAGGGTTTATTTTTTTTAACGAAGCGTTTCTCACAGTAAGGGCACTGAACCCAACCTAATTTAGGTGACACTCTCAGCCAAACTTTAGGGTGGCCATCACCAAGCTTGTCACTCGACCCAGAGCATGATATCTGGTCGAAGAGCACTTCTTCCGTTTCAGGAGGTGTATTATTCATCTCACAACCTTAGAGTTTTTTCATGAATCATTACTAGTATATATAGTTGTAATCTTATATGCTACTGTATGTTTAATTATAAAGTTTAAAAAGTTAAAACGAGAAAATCCCAAAAACGAGAGTTATTTATGGAAAATGTGATTGAATTGCATGGTTTAACTAAGATTTATAATCAAGAAAAATCAACTAGGGGAAAAAAGGCAATAGATAATTTAAATTTAGTAATTCCCCGCGGTTCAATATTTGGGTTGTTGGGTCCAAATGGAGCAGGAAAATCGACAGTTATAAATATACTTGCCGGGTTAACGGTTAAGGACTCAGGGAAAGTCCTTATATGTGGGCACGATCAGGATTTAAACCCAAGGCAAACACGGTTCTCAATAGGAGTAGTCCCACAAGAATTAAATTTAGATCCATTTCTCACGCCGCATTCCGCCTTGGAAGTTCAAGCTGGCCTCTATGGTATTAGAAAAAAGCATCGACAAACAAATGAAATACTTAAAGCGATCGGATTATTGGATAAGGCAGATGCCTACTCTAGATCTCTTTCAGGAGGTATGCGAAGACGTCTCCTGATTGGGAAAGCGTTAGTTCACAGCCCACAAGTTCTAGTCTTAGATGAACCAACGGCTGGAGTAGACATAGAGTTACGTGAACTACTTTGGAAACATGTTAAATCTCTTAATGAACAAGGTACAACTATAGTTCTAACTACGCATTATTTAGAGGAGGCTCAAAAATTATGTGATAGAATTACAATTTTAGATCAAGGGTGTGTTGTAGCTTCTGGTAAAACAGAAGATCTTCTTTCAAAAATGGATCAAAAAACATTAATTATAAAAACATCTTCTTCGATTTCTGTGTTGCCCAAAGTATCAAATAACGTTCAACTATCCTTGAATAAGTTTGGGGATTTAGTTTTTTCTTACCATCGCTCCAAAACAGATGCTGAGGAGCTAATAGACGCATGCAGAAATGTTGGATTAAAAATTGATGAAATTTCCACTCTTGAACCAGATTTAAAAGATGTTTTTATTTCTGCTTTAAAAAAATAAAAAATTTAACTTATTTAAGACACAAGATTTCCTAGTGATTTTCCAGCTAAGATATGTACGTGAAAATGAGGAACTTCCTGCAATGCGTCGATACCAGAATTTGAGATAAGGCGGTATCCGTTTCCCTGGTCTATTGGTTTGCTACCTAGCTTTTTAAGAGTATCTGACTGAGCTTTATAAAAGTCGTCGATTTCAATATTGCTAGCATTATCAATAAAATCGTCAAAATTTATATATTGCCCTTTAGGAATTACTAGCACGTGTATTGGTGCTTGTGGATTAATATCTCTAAAAGCTAGGCTGTATTCAGTCTCTAGGATTACTTGCTTGGGTATTTCGTTTCGCAGTATTTTCGCAAAAATATTGTTGTTATCATATGAATATTTCATTCTGTAATCCTAATCTACTTGGAATTAAGCCGTCTAAATAAATTGCCACTGTATCGGGGGCCAAATTGGTTGATAATTGCTTCAGCACTTTTATTTCCTAGCTTTCCACAATCATAAATACTTTTTCCCGATAGGAGTCCGTACAAAAAACCGGATGCAAATAAGTCACCTGCTCCTGTTGTATCAACAGGTTTTTGTGATTTTGTCGGTACGCTTACAATATTTCCAAGATGGCTAATTATTGCCCCCTTTTCCCCCAAGGTACATGCAACAGTAGTCACGTCTTGAGAAACTTTTCTGATTGCATCATTTATTTTCTGCTCGCCACACAATAGTTTTAGCTCATGTTCGTTGCAAAAAAGTAGGTCAACGCTATCTCTAATAATATCTTTAAACGCCTTTAAATGACGTTCTACACAGAATGGATCTGATAGAGTTAGTGCTACTTTTCCTTTTGATTTTCTTACTTCGTTAACAGTCTTTGAAAAGGCACGTTTACTTTTTTCTCCATCGAACCTGTAACCCTCAAGATATACCCAATCTGTATTTCTTATTAGATTTAAATCGATATCAGACTCATCTAGAAACTCAGTAATTCCAAGGTAGGTGTTCATTGACCGTTCCCCATCAGGAGTAATGCAGACAATGCACCTACCAGTTTCTAAGTCCTCATTCTTATCTGCCAACTCAGTAGAATAGATTATGCCTTGTTTAATCATATCATATTTAAATATGTTGCCGAAGTAGTCGTCTTTTACTTTTCCGATATATGCAGTTGGAATATTTAAGGAAGAGAGCCCAGAAATTGTATTCGCTGCTGAGCCACCTGACATCTCTATTTTGGACGGAACCTTGGAATAATATTCTTTTGCCAAATTAAGTCCAATTAGTTGCATAATATTCTTTTGGATTTTATTTTCAATCAAGAAGGCTTCATCGACTTGCATCAGTACGTCGACCATTGCATTACCTATTCCTACTACTTTAAAAGTTTTAACCATAGGTAGCCTTCTGTTGTTATGACTAACGTCGCCATTAAATAACTCTATTTACCAATAATTTACAAAAGCACTGTTTAGAAAAAATGAATTAAAGAAAAAAACTTGTTATTCTTGCGAGAAGTAGTCTTCATATCCAGAAAATTAAAAACTTCTTAAATTTAACTATACAAACAAGTCTTCTTTAAAAAAGACGCAAAAAATCATGTTATTTGAGCGATCTTTGCAATTCAGTTAGAGAATTAGCAATCATTTTTTCGGTAGCTTCTTTATTTTTTAACTTTTCTATTTCTAATTCCGACAGTTCTATTGCAAGATCCACAGAACGATTCTTTAGGTCTCGAATCATTGTTTTCTCGGTAGCTTTTATTTGCTCTTCAGCTATTTTAATTTTGTTTTCTATTAATTCTTTTACTTCTTGTTTTGCTGCTGAAATTGTTTTTTTAGCAACTTCTTCTGCGTCCGCTACAATTCGTTCCGCTTTTTGTATGTTAGTTTTATGCTCTCGTTCCAGATCAGCGAGGACACTTTTAGAGTCCTCAAGAATTTTATTAGCAGTGTCAATTTCTTCTCTTATACTCAATGCCCTAACGTCAAGCATTGAACTGATTTTACCAGGGACTTTCAAAAATATTAATAGAAGAACAAAAATTATGAAGGCTATAGCTACAACAAAGTCAGTATTATTAAGGCTAATCATTGGCACATCTTTTGATGCAGCATAAGAATGTGAATAGGTCAGGAGGATTATAACCGTTGCATAACTTACTATAAATTTTGTCCTAGGTAGCATCTTTAGTTCTCACTATAATCTCGTTGACAATTATTTAGTATTATTGGGAAAGATTTTTTTAACTATTTCAGGTTTCAAAGTTTGAGCAATTTTTGTTACATTTTTTTCAACATTCTTTTTACTTTCTCGCAACTTAATTTCCGATTCCTCGATAAGTTTTGAAGTCATTTCACTTGCGTCCGCAATGGCACTGTCCAACGCAGCCTTATTTTTTTCCTTACTTTTTGCAAGAATTTCTGTTGCTCTAAGCCTTGCGTCGTCGACTTCATTTGTTATTGTGTTTCTGAGTGACTCAGCCTGGTCCTTTAGGTTCTCAGCACCAACAAGATCCTCTTCAATCATTTTTCGTCTATTAGTTAGAATGTTATCCATACGTGGGATAATGAGGATTTTAACCATAAAAAAGACACAAATTAGAACAATTACGAGCCAAAATGCTTGGTTTGAGAACGTATCAAAATTAAGTTGCGGCATGCCGGATGAAGTTTCGGATGAACTTGATTGAGCCATAAGTATTATACCAATTCTAAATTCAAGGAGTCACAAGTAAGCTAGCGTAAGAAATTTATTTTTATGCATACATCAATAGAAGTGCTACCAAAAAGCTAAAAATCCCTAATGCTTCGGCAAAAGCTATCCCGATGAACATTGTTGCGGTTTGTCCTGGTGCTGCGTTTGGATTTCTTAATGCTCCAGCCAAGAAATTACCCACAACATGTCCAACACCAATCGCCGCACCTCCCATACCAGTGCAAGCGAGTCCCGCACCAATAAATTTTCCCATTTCTATTAAATCTTTTCCCATTATTGCTTCGTCCATAATCTATTCCTTCTTTCTTTTTGTTTAATATTAATGTCCCGGATGTAAAGCATCATTCAGGTAAACGCATGTTAAAATCGTAAATACATAAGCTTGTATGACAACAACGAGCATTTCTAGTCCATAAACTGCCACAATAGCAATAATTGGTGCGATTGCACCGACACCAAGTGCTCCTGCAAATCCAGCAAACACTTTTATTACAGCATGCCCCGCCATCATATTTCCCGCTAGTCTGATTGAATGACTTACCGGACGCACAAAATATGAAATTACCTCAATTACTAAAAGAATTGGTCGCAGCGCAAGAGGTGCACTAGAGATCCAAAACAAACTTAAGAAACTAAAACCATTTTTCACAAATCCGATTATTGTCACCGCAAAAAATATAGCGAATGCCATTATTCCGGTGACAGCAATATGACTCGTTACAGTAAAGCTGTATGGTAAAAGTCCAAGAACGTTACAAAATAGTATAAACAAGAATAGTGTAAAAATATATGGGAAGTACTTTAATCCTTCTTGTCCTGCTATATCAATTACCATCTTTTTTACAAACATATATATGATTTCAGCTACCGACTGTAGACGCCCAGGAACAACCTGGCTCTTTCTGATACCAAAAACAAAAACACATGCAATTGCTAAAAATGAGATAACCATCCACAATGCCTGATTGGTAAATGAGTACCACTGCAAACCCAGAGAATTTTGCACTATGGGTTCAATTATGAACTGATCCATTGGATGGATATTAAACTGACTTTCGCTTTCTTGTGCCAACTTTTTACCTATTAATAGTCTTTCTTCAATTAATTGTTATTGAGCTCTTTCGCTGTTCTCATCATAGTTCTTACACCAGCTCCAAAGCCAAGAAGACTAAAAATAATTATGAGGAGAGGTTTAGTAGAGAAAAATGAATCCAGACTATAACCTAAGACAATTCCAATAACCATTCCGATGACTAGTTCGAGAACCATTCGCCAAGCAACATTTATATCCTTGTGAGTATGGTTTTTCACAGATGTTTCATTATTTGTTTGCCGAGCTTTCTCAATTCGTTCATTTATTTTTTCAAGTTTTAAAGATGTATTGTCTTTTCTTACATTGATAGAGCTTTTTATTTTTAGGATCTCCTTGCGCATTAACTTATTAACTGCACTTTATTAACTGGAAGCGTTATAGTCAAGTCTGAAGTGTCCACGGAAAAGTCTTACAAATGTATGATTTTACTTTAAAAAATTTTTTTTGAAAAAAAGAATAACAATTAACTAATCGGTTAATTATAAAAGTGGTTTGCTGGGTTTCTTTGTGTTAGGACCTAGCTTGTTGATAAATTTAAAGTAAGAAAAGAGATTTAATTATGTTAACGGATGATGAACAGCTCAGTCGGATTTTTATGGCTCTATCAGATAAAACGAGAAGAGACATAATGTCTAGGTTACTAAAAGAAAGTCTTACAGTTAAAAAGGTTGCACAACCTTTATCAATGTCAATGGCGGCGGTATCAAAACATCTTAATGTCTTACGTGACTCGGGTTTAATTGAACAGGTCAGGAATGGAAAAGAGAAATTGTGCACGCTTAATATAGATTGTCTTTTCCCAGCAATCATATGGATGGAGTCATTTGGTACGTTGAACTTTCTGGATTGGGACTCATTAGAATTGTTGTTATCAGATGAAAAATAATCGAACTTTTCTAGTTATAAAAAAAACTGACTTTTATTCAACAAGACTTTAGTTGTTTATCAAACATTCTAGCATTTTTTTCAGTCCGCAATGCAACTGTCAATAGGTTAGGCTTCTGCAAATAATAGCCCTTCGAATAGCCTGAATGACCCTGATGATAAGCCAAATATTGGTTATATGTATCTGATCTTCTAATACCAAGCTTGGAAGAGCTTTTATCAATGTACCAGCCCAAAAAATCTACAGAGTCTGAAAAATTAGTACGGCTTGAATATCTATTCCCACTACTTTCTTGATACCATTCCCAAGTAGAATCTATTGCTTGAGCATAGCCATATGCGGATGAGAGCCTTCCTGAAGGAATTATCCCAAAAACGTAAGTTCGCGAGGTTTTCGCTCTAGGCCTAAAATTAGACTCAGTCAATATAAAGGATAGCTGAGTTCCTTTTGACACACCCCATTTTTTTTCGGTTTTTGAAATAGCTCTTTCCCAGGATCGTTTATATTTGAGTATTTCACACGCATTTTTCTGATTGACAGGAACCTTAGAATTTAAACTACAAGTTACGGTAATCAAAAAAATCGAAAAAAGTAAGATTAGTTTTGCCATTATGCCTCAAGTTTTACTTTATACTATAGTAAATTGCGGTCTACGCAACTATATCATAATTGATCTTGGTTCTGGACACCTTAGAAATACACGGCTAAAATATATGTTGGGAGATCGATTCTATGATGAAACGTAAAGCGATATTTACTATTGGAGAAGTTGTTAAGCATCGAATTCATCCATTTCGAGGAGTTATTTTTGATGTCGATCCTACATTTGATAATACTGATGAATGGTGGAACTCAATTCCTGAGGATTACCGGCCAAAAAAAGATCAACCGTTTTATCACTTACTTGCTGAGAATGAAACTAGCTATTACATTGCTTACGTATCAGAACAAAATTTAGAGTCAGATAATAGTGGGGATCCAGTTGGACATCCTGAAGTGTCTCAGATTTTTGGCAATTTAACTGACGGTAAATATAAGTTGGCGGATCGGCTTCACTAGATTGATAACGTTTACTAAATACCTCGTTTTATTACTAATCGAAGTATTAGCTTAAAGTAAGGAATGTTTGGATGGATACGGAGGAAGGATCTACTAAATATTATCCCAAGAAAAGCTGGGTAATTGAAACTGCATCAAAGATTTTTAAAATAGCAGTACTATTAATTGGATATCGTGTATGTCAAACTTTGGTATTTCTACTTGCGATAATACAGTTTTTATACTCTTCGGCAAAAGGTACGCCACTTTCCTCGGTACAAAACTTTAGTCAAACTTTGGCAATATGGAACGCCCAAGCTATCAAATACTGTCTTGGACACTATGATGCCAGCGCACCTTTCCCATTTAAATCGTGGCCAAGTAATGAGGACGGTTTGTCCTCCTAGCTTATACAATTGTCATCAGTTTACGTTGAAAAATTTTTAATACGTTGGGAAGGTTATTCCCCCTTTTTAAAATTTCCCCATCTATTGAATGTATAGAATAAAGGCTATTTCGTTCAATCAACTTCGGTTGTTTTTCGATAATATATAATGGCGCATGGGATGTATGCTTATAGGCCGAGAATACAGCTTTTTCTTTAAAATTTGAAATCCCGTAATCTCGCCACTGGCCAGATGCTACCATTTGACCATATATATTCATGATTGGCATGAGCTCAATTTTTTTGAAGCTAATCACGTTGAGGTCATAATTATTTCGTACATTATTTATCTTCATCTCCTTTATTTACCTAAAAATTTTTCATTTAAAACAAAAATATACTTTGTTCTTATCATAAATAGCTATTTTAGGCAGAGTCAAATTGATATATTGATTAGAAAAGAAATAATATTTAATTACTTTTAATACTACTTACAGTTTTGCCAATAGCCTTTCTTTCTCAACGGAAAAAAATAAAAGGAGTCTGTCACATTTGTGGAGCCAGTAGTTTAGCTAGAATTAAATAGTAATCCTCTGAACCATGTATATGATCATTACTCACAAGGTTTAGAACCGAATTGTGAGTTGCGTAGGATTTAGGAATAATTTCTTTGAAGGGTGATAAATACTCTACTTGCATCTGATCAGCCAATTTTTTCATATAATCGGTATAGACTAAATAGTTTATTCTTGTCATTGCATTCTCATGAGACGTACCAAATAGTGAAAAGTTTGGATCTTCTAAGAAGCAAAGCTCTCCGTAGTCTTTAAGTTTAGTTAAGATTGTTAGAATTTCAGTACACTGAAATGAAAAATAATCAGCAACGTCGTCAAATTCGATAAATGGTTTTCCTGATTGATTGCAAATAGTACTAATTGTTCTGTGCGTTTGAAAGCCAATATTAGTATAAATTAGAGGCTTTTTGTTTTGATTAATTAGGCTTAGAAATGTTTTGTTCCAAATTAATTCCGACTGATAATCGTCTAGAGGTATAAATATTTTTCGTTGGTCAAGCTTAAACTTTTTATCCGTAAAACTTGAACCATTCATTATTTGACCTCCAAAAAACTCTATCTTTAGCTTGTTAAAAGCTGTGCCCAATTTTGCCATATGAGAGTCGCCAATTAGAAAGAGCTCGCTAGTAAAACTTTTATTTGCGATTATTTTATTGAAAGTTTCTAGTTTTTGTTCATCACAATGTTCCTCAATTTTATCTAATTTTGGATTGAAGTCGATGGCGCCACTTCCATTTTTAAATGGCTCTTCAAAAGCGTGAGCCATCACTAACTCTACACCTTTTGAGGATACAGTACGCAGATTTTTGTTAAAACGCCAGTCACCTTCGGTATTATGAGTAATTAATTCAAAAGAGGGGAAGTAACTGGCGGATTTAGATTTTTTTAAATGTTCCTCAACCGCAGACCTTAGTTTTGCTTTTGAAGCGCTTGATGACACCATTACATGATCGTCTTCAGCTGTCGCTGTTAGAGGGACGGGAGAAACCGTATAAATAAATTTAATTTCGGTATTAAGCTTACTAATGATAGACTCAATTTTAGCTAAATCCTTCACGATGTCTGAGAATGAAATATTAATAAATTTGTGAATGTCTGGGTTAAAACTTCCAAAGCTGGCGCCAGGGCAAAGTGGTAACGCTTCCCCGTACAAAGTGTTCCACTGCTCAGTTAATCCAAGAGTAAAAATTAACGTTTGGGATTGTTTTAAGTTAGCAACTATCTCTTTGCAGATAAGATCTCTTTTGAAGCGTAAACTGTCCAGGGCCGCTGGCTTAGCTTGAGGTAACAAATAATCATGAAAAAGATAATTATTTGTCTCAAAGAATGTTAACTCAGTCCAAATGCGTTCTTCCACACATACTTCTAACCACTGCAACAGCTGCTTAGGGGTATAAACGTTACCAATACCGAAGCTTTCTATTCTGTTATCACTGAAGGAAGATTGTAAAAATTTAAAACCCCTATCTAATAAGTTTTTTCCAATATGTTGCGCAAAACAAGACCCTACTGAACATATTACATCGGACGTTTCTATACAGTTCAAGAGCGATTTTAATTCTAAAGTACGTTTCTTATTCAAACGAGCTCTTACACCTGTAGACCAAAATCTTTTTTCACTATTGTCAGAATATGGTGGTTCCAAGACTGCTACCTTTTTCAATTAGAATCTTTTAAGTAAAGTTTACAGTGATCGATAAAGAATAATTTACGCATAAGCATTGTCTCATTCAAGGAAGCTTAGCTTTAACAGTCTTGCGCCTTTTCCATCTTCTAGAACCCACAGACTTCCTAACACTCCTTCATCAACTTCTCTCACTCGTTTCCCCCATTGAAATTTCTCTAATACTGTCGCATTATTTCGTGAGACTTTGACTTCTATGATGGCTTGGCCTCGAAGTCCGGTTAAAAAAGCAGAAGTTGATTCATCAGAAAAATTGTGGAAGCTTGAAATTGTTAGCCCTGCTGGTGCGATGCTAGGGTTCCAGGATAGCTTAGGAGGTTCATACTTGGGGAAATCACTATGGTTTGGTATATGTCTTCCGTCGTAGTGAGTCCCTTCAGATACCATAGGCCAACCATAATCTTTTCCTCGCTTGATAAGGTTAAATTCGTCACCGCCTTTTGGTCCCATTTCAGTTGCCCATAGTTGGCCGCTTTGATCAAATGCTAGTCCTAAAATATTTCGATGCCCTGTACTCCAAAACGTTTTGGCTAGCTCCCCTTTATCCTGAAATGGATTGTCCGAGGGTATATCCCCGTTATCAATTAGTCTTATCACCTTACCAAGTGAATTATCCCATCGTCGAGAAAAATATGCCTTCCGCCGGTCACCTGATGTGATAAATAGTTTATTCTCGTTGATGCTTCCTCTAGGCCCGAATGCCATCCTATGAGAAAAATGTCCGTCTCCCTCCAAATGGGGAGTTTGTCTCCAAATAATCTTTAAGTTCTGAAAGGTAGGGTTATCATCGATTTTTAATTCGGTTTTGTACACTGCAGCGCCTCGCGTTTGATCGCCATCCTCGCTTTCAACAAGAGAGATATAAATTAAAGAGTTTTTAGAGTAATCTGGGTGAACAATTATATCGCCGAGGCCTCCCTGTCCTCCGACGCTTGGTGTTGGCAATCCGCGTACTTCAATTGGTCTATTATTTTCTTCCACCAGCCATACCTTCCCCAGTTTTGTCGTAACTAAAAGCTGACTGTTGTTAATAAATGTCATCGCCCAGGGGTAATCAAAAGTTGCAATTTCTTTAGCAGTTAAAATAGAATTATTTGATCCATTTATTTTGAAGTCAGATGCAAAGCTTGAGATAGAGAAGATAAAAAAAAAGTTAATCAGATATACAAATATCTGATATTTATAACCATTTAAATATTTTAATGATATCATTTTTAAAAATTCGCAAGTGTGATTAGCTAAAAAAATGCTTACTAACTTACTTTATCATATGATTTTGGGCAAGTGAAAGCTCTTTTTATAAACGGTGCGATAAAATATTAATTTATATTTAATTTAGGATATTAAAATGTACTTTTATCTCCGGCAGTTAATGCGATTATTCCTCATTGCTCAACCTTCGTAGATTTTGTGAGTAACCAAATATGATAGTTGCAAACATTAGTCTTGTATTAACGGCACCATAAATTACCTCTCATAAGTAAAAGGGAGAACTAAAATCCTTAATTAGCAATGTGCAAAATGTAGGTATCCATAATCCACCCATACTTTTCTTTTGCTAATGATCTAGTTTCGACTATCCCGTTACCAACTTCTGCCACATTACCGGAAATTAGAATTTCATTTTCCATACCCAGATACGCTCCCCACCAAATAAATATGTTTTCTTTTTCAATCAGATTGAATGAACATTTTTCGTCTAAAAGTACTGCTACTGTATCAATATTATCTGGCCAACCTGATTCCCGAAAGGACCTTCCGTTAGTTACATGAAATGGTTTTCCTATTGAGTTTATTGTAATTTTGTGAGCTGCTGTGAGAGCCTGAATTGACGTTATGCCTGGAACTACTTCAAGAATGCTATTCCTTTCTTTTTTATTGTAATGATGAAAAATTCTTATCGAACTATCATAGAGTGAGGGGTCGCCCCAAATTAGTAATGCTACGTTGAGATCATTTCTTTCCTGTTCATTCCTAAATTTGTCTACTTCAGCCAACCAACATAAGGCTATTTTCGAGTGCCAGTCATTGACGCTATTAATGTATTTATCATTTTTTTCGTCACGAATTGGCATAGTAAATTCACGAATTTCGGGAGTGCTTTCCACCGCAATCATTTTATAAACAAGCATCCTGAGGTCGAACAAGTCTTTCTTTTTATGTCCTTTATATGGCAACAGAATAAGGTCACTACTTTTCAGAAGATGGGTAGCCTCAATTGTTAAATGTTTGGGGTTTCCCGTCCCAATCCCTATCAGCCTAATTTTATTCAAATTTTGATTACTTCAGTTAAAGAATTTTACATAATATTTCAATTAAAGTTAAACTATCAAACCCTGGTTTAGTATTCTTAATACAAACTTATAAGAAACATTAGACTATTAAATCAAGCGATCTAATTCTTGTCTATGGATAACTAAATATTTAAATATATTAAAATGG
>MDTB01147914.1_pt1 | contig 21021 bp, 21 predicted proteins | sample 811161 | NCBI WGS metagenome assembly MDTB01 (sample SAMN05326650, study PRJNA326480) | marine metagenome | isolation source: seawater | place: Mediterranean Sea | collected 2009
ATCAAAAAGATGCAATCTTATAAAGATATCAATCCACCTAAATTAATTAAAAATTATGGTGCCCATCATCCAATAAATCAAATGACAGAATCTATTATGTCTTTTTCTTTTTGTTGATTGTTTTGTGAGGATATGATTCCTGTTAGCACTTTTACTTTTAATTGAAGAGCCTGTTTTCTTGAAGCGTTTTGCAGCTCCTGAATGTGTTTTTAGTTTGTAACCCATAATAATATATTAAATAATTACTTACTTTTTAAAGGAGATAAGACCATCATTAGTTGCCTTCCTTCTAAAGAAGGTTCTTGGTCTACTTGAGCAATATCAATAAGATCATTGCTTAACTTATTTAGTAAATCAAGACCCAAATCGCTATTTAAAATCTCTCTACCTCTAAACCGAACGCTTATTTTAGTCTTATCTCCGCCAAGAATAAAGCTTTTAATTTTTTTTAGTTTGATATTGTAATCACCAATTGCGGTTGAGGGTCTAAATTTGATTTCTTTTGTAGTATTTCTTTTTGATTTTCCTTTAGATGATGAAATATTTTTCTTTTTATTAAAAAGATGTTTTCCATAATCTAATAATTTACAAACTATAGGATCAGAGGAGCTATCAGAAACTTGCACCAAATCAAGAGAAGCTAATGATGCTTCTTCAAGGGCATTTTCAATAGTAACTAATCCTTTTTTTGATCCATCGGACAATATAAGCATAACCTTGCTTGCCTTTATATTTTTATTAATGGGAGACTGTTTCTTTTTTAAATTGTTTCTTGTATTTATAATAACGCCTTTATAAATTTATTGATTTTGAATAGGTATCTTAGTATTTGAATTAAGTAAAAGTATCTGAAGTGAGAAAAGATTATTCATATTTTGAAATGATTTTAAACTAATTAGGAATTTTGTAAACATCTTGACTAGGGTTGAAGAAAATACTTGTCCCATCTACCATTATTTATTTCATATATCTTCCTTTTATTAATTCTACTGTCATTACCTTCCCAAAATTCAATATACTGGGGTTTTATTGAGTATCCACCCCAATAAGATGGTCTTGATGATAGATATTCTTTGTCTTTGCTGAGAGTGCTTTCATATTTTTTTAAAACATCATCATAAGAAAGGATTTTTTTTGATTGTTCTGAACTTATTGCAATCGAATTTTTCTTGTGATCTCTTGTTTTAAAGTAATTATCACAAAATAATGGATCGCTTTTATTAATAAATCCCTTTATCCTAATTTGTGTTTTTATTGAGTTCCAATAAAAAAGACATGATACAGAATTGTTAGATTCAATATCCTTTGCCTTTACACTTTCGTAATTTGAAAAAAATATTATTTCATCTTTAATTATAAATTTAGCATTAACAAATCTTGAATTTACTTTATTTTTATTTTGATCAATTGTTGATACAGCCATTGCCTCAATTGATTGTTGATCATAATTCAAAGCCTTATCGTATTTCTTTTTTAATTTAATAAAAGGATGGTCTTCTAATAGATTTTTAAAAATTATCATTTATTTTTTTAATTTAATTTTATTTGGAAGATTTAAATCTTTATTTGATATAAGGATATCATCATTTTTTAATTCATTTTCAATAAAGTCTTTGCCATTTATGCCTTTATAATTTTCATGAGAATAAGATTCATTCATAATATATTGAAGTAATACATTATCTGTGACGGAATAAAAACCATGTGCAAAGTTTCCAGGGATGGCAATAACATCTCCCTCTGTTAGCTCAAACTTCATCATATTTTTTATATCAGGATTTTCGTATGGAAAAACATAATCTAAAATAGTACCTGAATGAACAAGAACAAGTTTGACTTGCTCAAAAGGTTTAATTTGAAAATGAAAACCTCTGAAGGTGCCTTTAGAGTAATTAGATGAAATTAACTGATATTTAAAATCAAATTCTTCTATTTTTAGAGTTAGATAAAGATTTTTTATATCAGTTGTAGAAAGATAGCCTCGACTATCTGGAAATACTTTAAAAAAATCTTTAAGTACTACAGGCTTATTTAATTTCATCAATTCTTTTTTGTAAATCTAATTCAAAAGTTTCTAGTGGTAATTTAGGATATATATTCATAGGCAAGTAAGTAACTTTTTTAAACATATCATGTGAGAAATTTAACTTTATAATATTAACTTGCTTGCCGATTATTTTCATTAATTTCTTTGCCAAGTCCTCAAGGGTAAGAGTATTTGGGCTAAGTATGGAATAATCTCCTTGGTTAATAAAAATTGATTCTTTTATGCATGAACAAATGCCATCGACATTTGATAAATTTATGTGAATATCATTACTTGGAATTTTAATTTCTTTATTATTAATAATATTTTTAATAAAAATATCTGTGACCTTGTTGCGAGTATCGCCTTTTCCAAAAGAATCAAATAAATATAAATTTTTTATGTTTTTTGTCTTGCTTTTTAATCTATTTAAAAAAATCTCTTTTGAGAGTGAGTATTGGTTTTGAAATTTTAATGGTATGAGTTGCATATAGCTCGAAGTATTTACAATATTTAAGTCATCATTAGTTTTCATCAAGAAATTTTCAATAATATTAAGTGGGAAATTGATATTGGCTTCAATCAAGTCATTAAAATTAGAAATACTATTCGGAGAGGGATCATAAAGTGTAGCTAAATTGATAAAGGTATTTGATGGATATTTTGAAAATAGTGATTTTGATATTTGAGTTTGTTCTGTGTGATCTTTTCTGTATATGATTGCTTTGTTATTTTTACCCAAATTTATTACATCATCATATGATTCTAATAAAATTGGTAATAAATTTCTTCCAATAAACCCTGTTAACCCAGAAGCGTATATTATTTTATGCAAGCCTCTGCCTCAAAAACTTTAGAAATCATAAAATCTAACTTTTCTTTAGTCATTTGATTGTGGCATCCAAGCAAAATACCATTTTGCATTATTTCGTCTGAAGAATTGAAAGTACCATGAGAATCCCAGGTAAATTTTTTGGCAACAGGTTGTCTTAGTATATTACCTGTAAATATAGTTCTTGTTTGGACTCCATTCTGCTCAAGGAATATTTGAAATTGTTTTCTTTTATTTTTTAATTTATTTTCTAACATTAGTGGAAATGCAAGCCATCCAGTATGCACATCATCATAAACTTCAAAAGTCCTCATATTCTCTGAAGTTTTAATTGCATCTTTAATATAAGCAAAATTATCAGCTCTATTTTTAATATTGGCATCGAGGTTATCTACTTGTATGAGAGCAAAAGCAGCTGATATTTCTGATGGTAAAAAATTATAGCCAAGATCATCAAACACATATTTATCATCATAATCAAAACCATCAATCTGACAATTAAATCTCCTTTCATAGTCTTCTGTTTCACCATAAAGAGACGACCTTCTACCCCAGCCTCTCAAAGATTTAGCTAAATCATAATTATCTTTATTTTTAAAGGTTGCCAATCCTCCAAATCCAGCACCAGTAATTACATGAGAAGCATAAAAACTTGTAGTTGTAACATCAGACCAATCAGTTAAATCTGTTTTGTAATCATAGCCGATTGTATCAGCAGAATCTTCAATAACTTTTAAATTATTCTCTTTAGCAAAATTGTAAATTGGTTCCCAATCTGCAACATTCCCGATAAGGTTAGGAACACAGATTGCGCTAACATCAGTCAAGTTTATATCATGAAGAATTGATGTATCCATCTGTAAGGTTTTGAGATCAACATCAATAAAATATGGAATAAGATTTGATTGTACTAAAGGGGCCACAGTTGTTGAAAATGTGAGGGCAGGGGTTACAACTTTTGAGTTTTGAGGAAGGTCAAGTCCTTTAACTCCTAATAAATTTGCCGACGAACCACTATTAGTCATAAGACCATAATCTTTTCTAAAAAGATTAGCCACCTTTTTTTCTAGATTAGAAACATTCTTACCGCACATCAGTGCAAGGCGTTCTTCTTGGAGAACTTTAAGAGCTGCTTCTATCTCTAGATCTCCGTAATTGGCCTCTGCGTAAAAAACTCTCATATTAAATCCTTGTCTTTATATTTAAATGAGCATTATACAATCAAAAAAATATTTGTAGTTATATTTAAACTATATTAACTTTGTCTAAATATTGAATAAAATCGAGCATAAAGTTGAAAAAAAGAATAGACCATAAAGAACCTCAACAAATATGCGAAATATATAAAATCCATATAAAGTAATGACCTTGCAGAAAGCAAAATAGTCTTGAGAAGGGTATCAAAAACTCTTTTTCTAGAATAAATGCGTGATAAATTAAAAGTTTTATTGAACAAAGGTATTAGATCAGCATCTTGATGACTTTGATGGTCGATTCCAGGTATATTATTAACCTCAAGGATTTTTAATTTTTTCCTTCTAACCTCTAAACAATAATCATAGTCTAATACATCCAAAAAGATATTTTTATTATGCCAACCAACTAGTTTAAGATTTTTAAGATTAAAAAGCATTCCTGAGTGATGAGGCATTATAACGTAACGAGTTTGATTTCTAGTTTTTTTATTTTTATTGGTGAAAAAAATAGATGCTAATTTATCAAATTTAATTCTATTATCAATAAAATATTCATTTATATAGGCGATAGAATTTTTATCGAAAACAGTATCTTGATCAAAATACAACAAAGCTTCTTTTCCTTGAGAGTATGCATATTTACCCAAAGAATTTAAACCTTTTCCTAAACCAAGATTTCCTTTTGAGCTAATTATTTTAACATTTTTAGAGATATCACTTTGTTCTTTTAAAAATGATTTTGGAGAATTATCAAATACGTATATTTCGATATCAATATCATTGAAGCACGTAAGACGTTTAAAGAATAAATCACTTGGATTAAATAAAACAAATCCAATTGCTAATTTTTTTGAAATTACAGATTTTTCCACAGATCCTTTAATTGTTGATTAGTCTCAATAGATAGTCTCCGTATGCGGTTTTTTTATAAAATTCAGCTCTATATTTAATATCATTTTTATTTATCCAATTTTTATTAAAAGCTATCTCTTCTAAACACGCTATCTTAAGGCCTTGACGTTTTTCTATTGTTTGAATAAAGTGGCCAGCTTCCATTAAAGATTCATGCGTACCAGTATCAAGCCAGGCAAATCCCCTTCCAAGTAGAGAGACATTAAGATTACTGTTTTCTAGATAAACTTCATTAACAGATGTGATTTCAAATTCCCCCCTCGCAGAAGGTTTTAACTCTTTTGATATTTCTATGACAGAATTATCATAAAAATAAAGACCAGTTACTGCAATATTTGACTTAGGTTTGCTAGGTTTTTCTTCAATAGATATGGCTTTATTGTTTGAATCCATTTCGACAACACCAAATCTTTCTGGATCTAAAACTTGATAGCCAAAAATTGTTGCTCCACTTTTTCTTGAAGTTGCTTCTTCTAAATAACTTGTGAAATTCTGACCGTAAAAGATATTATCCCCTAAAATAAGTGCAACGTTGCTATCACCAATAAATTCTTTTCCAATAGCAAAAGCCTGTGCTAAACCCTCAGGCTTGTCTTGAATTGCATATTGAATGTTAATACCAAATGAGGCTCCATCACTAAGAAGAATTTCATAACTTGATAAATCACGGGGTGTAGTAATTATTAAAATATCTTTTATATCTGCCAACATCAATACTGATAGGGGATAATAAATCATTGGCTTATCAAATACAGGTAACAATTGTTTTGAAACACTATTTGTTACTGGTCTTAATCTTGTTCCTGATCCCCCTGCTAATATGATTCCTTTGTAGTTACTCATCCTTAACTGATTCTCCAATTCTGGTAAGTTTATAGTCTCCTGAAAGAACTCTTTGCCACCATCTTCTATTATTTAAATACCATTTAACTGTTTTTTTTATGCCAGAGTTAAAAGATTCTTCTGGAACCCAACCAAGCTCCCTTTTAATTTTAGATGCATCAATAGCATATCTCAAGTCATGTCCTGGCCTGTCTTTTACAAAAGTGATTAATTCTTTAAAAGATTTTATGTCTCCTGGCTTATCATCAATTGACTCGTCTAGTAGATCACATATAGTCATTACTACTTCAATATTTTTTTTCTCATTACACCCGCCTATATTATATGTCTCTCCTGATTTACCTTCTGTTGCAACTTTATATAAAGCTTTGACATGATCATCAACAAAAAGCCAATCTCTAATCTGCATGCCATCTCCATAAACAGGTAAACTTTTTCCCTCTATGGCGTTTAAAATCACGTGTGGTATTAGTTTTTCAGGAAAATGATAAGGGCCATAATTATTTGAACAATTTGTTAAAACATAAGGCAATCCGTAAGTTCTACCCCATGCTCTAACTAAATGGTCAGACCCTGCTTTTGAGGCTGAGTATGGTGAACTTGGGTCATATGGAGTGGATTCTTTAAATAAATCATTTTTATTGCCAAGGTCTCCAAATACTTCGTCAGTTGAAATATGATGAAATTTGAAAAAGAAATCGTTACTTTTAGATTCAATTAATTTTAAAGAAGAATTAAGAAGGTTTAATGTTCCGAAAATATTTGTTTGTATAAAAATATTCGGCGACTCTATTGATCTATCTACATGACTTTCCGCCGCTAAATGGAAAATAATATTAGGACAGAACTCTTGAATAATTTTGTCTAGATTCTCTTTGTCACATATGTCGCACTTAAAAAACGTATATTTATCAGAAATTAATTCATTGGGTATAGAATCTAAATTACCAGCATATGACAATTTATCAATGTTGACTAAATTATGATCAGTGCTTGAGAGCAAGTATCTAATTAGAGCACTTCCTATAAAGCCAGCGCCGCCCGTGATCAAAATATTCATATCTGTTTCTCTTTTTTCATTCTTATATAGTCAATTCCTAAAAGTAACGGAGTAATTATTATAAGTGGATATACATATCTAATATAGGAGGTAAATCCTGGAACTAAAATTGCAATTATTGCCATAGGTATAAATATCCTTAAAAGAATTGGTGGTCTTTTATAGACTATGTAAGAATAAGCTATATTCATAAAGCAGCCAATTGAAACAAAAATATAAGCAAAGGCCGGACTAATGAAAACGAATAAGCCTGATAAGGCTAAAATTGGCCAAACTATACCTCTAATTAAAGAGCCAAAATAACCATATTCCTGAAAAGATGGGATATTGTCAAACTCTCTAGTTTTAAGATCAATTGATCCAGAATTATCTAATTCTGAAATTATTGGATCAGGAAATGCAATAAAAATAGCTATTCCTATAAATATAATAAATTTCATTGACTTTGGTTTAAACCAGGCTATGAAATAAAAGAGACTTGCTAATCTAATCATCACAGTTGGTAAAATTAATAGAATTGCATATCTAAATTTATAAAATATCAAAACAGTTAAAAATATCATTGTGGTATCTTTAAGCATAGTTGTAGCTAAATGAATTCTATATGGGTTTAGCAAAAGCAAAATTAACGCTATTGAAATAATATAATTAGATCTTGCCTCCCAATGCATTTTTGCAATAAGTACGTTTGTTAAAGAGTATAGAATGAGGTTATATAAAGTAACATTGAATATATCCTGATTAAGAACATATATGATGTAATAATAACCTCCGTTAAACCATGAAAGAAATCCTCTTTCAAAAAGACTATTAGCTATATATATTGAATTCTTAGAGTAATGAACTGAGTCTGGATGGAAGTCCCACCCAATACCAACTGATCTCTCAAGAGCCATCAAAAGAAGTGCAACAATAATAGATAAGCAAAAAATTAAAGTTGTTTTAATATTCATATTAACTAGCAACCTTAAGGATTGAGCTAGCTTTATAATTTAATAGCACATAATCTAGAATTGGTCTTACAGCCCAAACTACAGCAGCTCCAATTAACCCATAATTATTAGCAAAGTAAAATACGGCAGGTATCATTAAAATAAGTTGAAATAGATGAGCTTTAGCAATGAAGCTAACTTCACCCTTTGATGATAATATTGTATGTGGAATAAGAGCAATAGAGTTAAAAAATACTCCTATGCTCATGAAAACCATTGGCATATATGCACTTGATGCAAAATCTTCACTTATCCAAATTGATAACGTTATTTTTCCAAACAATATTATTATTAATACTATAAATAACATTAAAAAACTAAGTTTCATCTTATAATTTTCGGACATTTTTTTAATTGCGACTGTAGAATTTTTACTCGAGGAGAATTCATAGAATAATGCACTTGCCATTGAACCAGGGATTACAAGAAGCTTAATAATTGCCTCCTGGACAGTTGCATACGGGCCTATCAACGCTAAACCAATAATACCAGCCAAAAAAAGCCTATCTCCGTATAAAAGTAATGGAGCTATTACACCAGATAACGACACCCACATTCCATAACTAAATAACTTGCTTATAACTATCTTAAGATCGATATTTGGTTTTATAAACAAATAACTTTTCAATTGTAAAATTGCAAGCAACATTACAAAAATTCTTACAATTAACAAATATAGTGCTATGGCTATAAGTGATGAACCATGATTCATTATAGATATGACAGGAGCGATAAACATTCCAACCCCAAGTATCGATCTGTTTATATTTGAAAAAAGATACTTATTCAACCCTTCAAGGGCTCCTCGTAAACCTGCTGTAATGGTTGTTGGAAATACTGCAACAGCGCATAAATATAAAGCAATTTTTGATTCAGCTCTAATATCATCTGACATCTTATACCAATCACCAACGATAAATTCAGCAAAAACAACAACTAAAATTGCACCAATGAATGATGTAAGAATTACTATTAATAGGCCTCCTTTAATGAAGGAGGTAATTTCTGATTTGAAAGAGATATCAATCTCTGAGATAGAAAATGTTAATGCTCTTCCAATACCAAAATCAAAAAGACTAAAATAACCAATTATTGCCCATAATATCAAAACTAATGAAAAACCTTCTTTTACAAGTGAAGAATTTAAATATGGGATTGCAAATGCTGCAGCAAGTAGTGGAAAAAAAACACCTAATGCGTTGTAGATTATATTCCTATTTGCATTAACTTCACTTAATTTCATTATAAACTGCTAAATATTCAAAATAGCTAAAGTTATTTTATCTTTTCTTCTCTAATAAAAGCAGAAATTAATACATATGTTAGGCTGAGTATAAGGCCCATTAGAAAACCAACTATTGAAATAAATATTCGATTTGGAGACTCTTTCTCTTCGGCTATTATGGGTTTATCAATTACAGAGAAAAGGTACTCATCAGAAATACTTGCTAACATTTTAGTTCTTAATTCAGATTCAATAATTGAATAAAATACCTCTCTTAATTCTGTCAATGAAGTCTTTGATACCTGTTCATTTAAATATGCCAATGCTTTATTTGAATCATTTAAGTCCTTATTTTTGGTTACACTATTAATATCTTCCACCAGAAAAGTAACCCAATCTCTGGAGTTCACTGGAGATGGGCTTGTTATTGATATGGATATAAATCCAGTAAGTTTATCTTTTTCGATAGCAAGGTAAGTAAGAAACTCTTCATAAACTTCATGAATTGATGGTCCATTAGTGTCGTACTTATTAGAGACCCAAATATTTTTGTTTGTGTCATATATAGATTGATCAATAATTAATTTACCATTATCCTCGTTCAATTCCTGTGCTGCCATAATAGGTACTGCTAAATTTCTATTTTTTATAAACCTATATAAAAACTCTCTTGAAAGCATAACTTCAAGACCTAAATTTATTTTATTTTCAGAATTGCTTTGTGGAATGCTTATTCCTGCAATATTAGCGAAAGAAGAATAGCTAGATGGTATTTGAGAAGAGGAATCTGACTGATCAGATATCATCAAAATTGCTTCTGACTTATATTTATCAACCAGAGTATGCGAATATATGAAAGAAATGATAAAAATAATAAAGGCAAATGATAATATTTTTATCTTATTTAACCATATCAAGCTCATAAGCTCTCTAATGTCAGTATCTTTGTTTTGCATAGTATTCTTAAAATTTATCTGTGTTAGGTGGTACCCGAGGCCGGACTTGAACCGGCACGAAGTTTCCTTCGAGGGATTTTAAGTCCCTTGTGTCTACCAATTCCACCACTCGGGCAGTTTAAATTCCAATACCTATATATTTTATCCCCTCTTTAAATAAACTTTCTTTGTCTAAAATATTTCTTCCATCAAACACTATTGTATCTTTTAAAGATTTTAATTGCTCGTAATCTATTTGCCAGAATTCTTTCCATTCTGTACATATTATAAGAGCATTAGAGCTCTGTAACGCCTCATACTTTTCATCATAAAATTCAATATTTTTTATATTCTTTAATTTTGCTGCAGCAAGTTTATTACAAATTGGATCATATAGGTTAAGTTTTTTTACTTTGGAAACAATTTTTCTTATTATTTTTAAAGATACTGCTTCTCTTAAATCATCAGTATCAGGTTTGAATGATAGCCCCCATATAGTTAATGTTTTATTAGATAAATCATTTTCAAATTCTTTCAATATCTTGTCTACAAAAAAATCTACTTGATGATTATTAACATTTATAGTTTCTTGAAGAATGCCCTTTCTAAGGCCAAGATCTTCTTGTGCTGAAAGAAGAGCTGCAACATCTTTTGGAAAACATGAGCCGCCATAACCTAGTCCAGCATACAAGAACTGATTACCTATTCTTGGATCTGTGCCAATTCCAAGTCTAATTTCATGCATATTTGCTCCAATCTTTTCAGCAACATGAGATAGCTCATTTACAAAACTTATCTTAGTTGCTAAAAATGAATTAGCTGCGTATTTTGTGAGTTCTGCCGACGGAATTGACATAAATATTAATTTATTTGACTGCCTATTAAGACGTTCATAAAGATTTGTCATAACACTCATAACATATTCCGAATCGGTACCAACAATTATCCTGTCGGGTCTCATAAAATCTTGAACAGCACTGCCTTCTTTAAGAAATTCAGGATTTGAACATACATTGATTTTGCATTTACTTGATTTATTTCTGCTTTCAAATTCTCTCTGAATTAAAGCATTTGTTCCAATTGGTACAGTGGACTTAGTAACAACAACACAGTCTTTTTCAATATGATTTAATAGTGTGTCAATAACTTTATTTAGATTAGTTAGATTTGGTTTTCCAGTTCCGTCATCAGGTGTATCAACACATATAAAAAAAACTTCCGAGCCCTTGCAGCCATCAGAATAAGAAGAAGTAAATTTTAAAGAATTATTTTTTGAATTTCTCTCGACAAGTTCTTTTAAACCAGGTTCATAGAAAGGAATATCGCCATTATTTAGACTATCAATTTTTTCATTATTGACATCGACACATGTTACTTTATGACCAAGATCAGAAAAGCATGCTGCTGTTACTAATCCTACATAACCCGTTCCAACAATAGTAATTTTCATATATGTTCTATTTTATTGTAAATTCAAATTAGTACATAGGATTATTTGTAAAATCCCTATTTTTACTTGAGAAAGAAGTATTGTAATTATCGTGGTTTAAGAGCAAATATCTTAAAGCGCTTGATATAGTTTTAATATGTTTGAAATTTTTTCTAAAACTATTGATTGATTGCTCTTCTTGAATTAGCCTATCTTTAATTGTGTTTTTATGATTTCTAGAAGATTTAACATTATGAAAGTTAAGTTTAAATTTTTTAGGTCTAAGTTCTTCAAATGCCCAATTAAAAATCTCTTTAGTCCTAAGGAAATGAAAATCTGATGTTACTACATTTAACGTCTTCATTTCATCAAATAAATTGTCTAATATCATTCTACAGAAAATTGCACTACCAATAGTGTCATGAGACCAGCCTTCACAAATAACATTCTCAAGATCTCTTTCTTTGAGATTTTTTGCCATTTCGACACATTCGAATATTGGGTATCCCTGACCATCTCTTTTTGGCGGCAAATTTAATGAAAATGAACTAGAGGTTATTATTAAGTCGTTTTTTGATGCAATTGTTGAAACAAAATCAAGTCTAGAGATTACATAATCAGGTAAATCGCCTGTTTCTAGAACCCCGCCCCCTAAAACAATATATATAGACTCTTTAGACAAGGTAATAGATATCTAAAATAATCTGTCTTTCCAAGTTGCAGGAAGTTGATCAGTTTTGAGCTCTATTGGAAGATGATAGTTAAATTCCCTTGGGCCACGCTTTTTTACATAATCTATTATGGATTGCAGTGAATCTCTTAAACTTGTTTTAGTTTCATAACCAAGTTTTTTCCTTATCTTATCTGCACTGCATGTTGCATGTTTAACTTCTTGAGGTCTTCCTGGCATATAAACTGGATTTACATTAAATCTTAATAAATTTGCAATTTCATTACACAGTTCATTTATGGTAACTTCTTCTTCATCAGGTCCGATATTAAAAACTTCACCATTAATTCCTTTAGTAAATGCAAGTTTTACTAAGCAGTCGATATCATCGTTGATGTCTGAAAAACATCTTGTTTGAGTTCCATCGCCATAGATAATAGGCTGTCTATTCTGGAGCATAAGATTTATCATAATGCTTGCTACATTTCTAAATGGATCATCATACTTTTGTCTTGGTCCAATAATATTGTGAGGAACAGCTACTACAAGCTCTACTCCATGAACCTCAGATAAATTTCTTAATAATAATTCTGCAGCATATTTAGCAATGCCGTAGGGATCTTGAGGTTTTGGAGTCATATCTTCTGTAAAAGGTGTTACATCTTGTGTTCCATATCTTGCCATTGATGAACAATGAACAAATCTTTTCACCCCTGCTTGAATAGATGCTGTCATTGCATTAACAGAAATTTGTACAGTATTTTCAACAACTAGCGATGGAGAAAAAACCGAAAGGCCTTCATATGCGGTACAAGCGGTATGAAATACGATGTCACAACCTTTCATATAATTAGCTAGGTTATCTAAGTTTCTTAAATCATCTTCATAAAAAGTTATGTTTTTAGGTAAATTATCTTTGTAACCTCCTAAAAAATTATCAATTCCAACGACTTCATGACCCATATCAATCATTTTGTCTGCAATGTTACTTCCTAAGAAACCGGCTATGCCAGTAATAAAGATTTTCATAATTCAAATAAGCTTATGTATTTTTGGCAGATGGTACACCATTCATAATCTGAACTCAATGATGGAGGAATTATATTTTTCCATTCATTTTTAGAAACAATCTTATAAAGATCATCTGAATCCTTAAAAAAAAATCCTCTTTCTTTTAATACTTCTCTATTGTATTTATTATCATGAGCAATTATTGGTTTTCTAATGTGGCAAGCCTCAACAAGGGTTGGGTTTGTTCCGCCAACGGAATGCCCATGAATATATACTGAAGCTGCCGATCTTTTTTCAATCAGGATTTTTCTATCATATATTGGCCCTAAGTAATCAATATTTTTTGATTTTGCAATCATTGGCATACAAATTTTCTCAAAAAAATTTGTTGAAGGACCGATTATCTTAAGTTTAATTCCAATAGTTTTTTTAGAAAAGGCTTTCACAATGTTAAGAATGTTGTTCTCAGGCTCCATTCTCATGACAACAATTGCAAATTTATCATTAGATTTACTATCTTTAGAATAGTCTTGATTAAATTGTTTTGTATCTGACCCGTAATAAATTAATTTGCCTTTAGCATTATATTTTCTGATGTAGTAATCTTTAATTGCTTTAGCATCGTAGACTCTTAAAATAGGAGTATATGCAGAGATAAATTCACAAAATTTAAAATAAAACTTTGCAATTTTTCCCCACTTTGCTCTTTCCCATTCGATACCATCAACATTACATATAACTCTATATCCAAATAGCTTTAAAAAAGGAAATATCGGTGCAAGGCCATATCCAAAAAAAACTAACGTTTTTGCACCATTTTTTATTGCAAGAAAAGTGCTTTTTAATCCGTAAATAATTGTACCTATACCGCCAGAAGTCTTATTTAAAAAAATTCTCTGAGTATTTGTATAGTCATAAGGAGTGTTTGATAAAGAATTTTCACATGGAACTATAAAACTATAATTTTTACATTCTTCATTTGAAACTAGTTCATGCGATGTTTGATCATATGCACCATACTGTGCAGGCAGGCCTCTAATACAAAGAAGAGCAATTTTATTTTTATTCATACTGACTAAGGTAAGCGTTTGTACTTATCTTTTTTTCTTATTATATCTGATTCGCTTAAAATATTTCCCATTTGTATTTCTATAATTATTGCAGGTAAATCTTGAGAATTTTTAACTCTATGAATTGATTCTTTTTTTATATGGATATAATCTCCAGTTGTTTTTTTTGATACCTTTTCATTGTGTGTTACTTCAACTTGTCCTTCTACGACAATCCAATGTTCCTCCCTAAACTTATGTAGCTGCTCAGATAGTTCTTCGCCAGGCATAACTACAATTTTTTTGAGTAAATAATTTCCTTCTTTAAGTAAATTTATATAATGACCCCATGGTTTTTTATTGATTTTTTTGTCATCATTTATAATCAGCATTTTTTCATAAAACTTCTGAGTAATTAATGAACTTGATTGGACTTTGTTTCCTCCAATATCAAAAAGGGTTTCGATATTAAATTTGTTGCAAATTTCAAACTCTGGGATATCATTTTTATTTTTTCTGTCGCCACCATTAGCAAAATATTTAATATTATATTTTTTTGTTTTAACTAAATACTCTATTGATTTTGATACAGTATGATCTTTATCAATAGAGATAAATACTTCAAAAACATTATTAAGATTCTTAACAATTTCAGTCCTTTCATCTATTGAAAAAAAACTAAACCCTTTTTTTTCAATTAAAAATTGTTCATTATTTATAATTACAAGAACCTCTCCAAAATTTGCGGCCTCATTGATTAGATCAATGTGGCCTTTATGTAGAGGATCAAAACCACCACTTACAAGTACTATATTTTTTTTATAATTTTTCATTTTAATTGGAGGCTGAAGCCGGAATCGAACCGGCGTGAACGGCTTTGCAGGCCGCTGCATAACCACTCTGCCATCCAGCCTAATAAAATGGTCATTGTATATGTGTTATGTATAAAAGTGAAAAATTAATTTTTAAAAGTTGCTGAAGTATATTGATATCCTGTGTATAAAGTTATCAGCAAAGATATAATTAAAAAAATGTCCCCAAATATTATAAACAACATGTTATTAGCAGATAAACCAAAAAGATAAATGATTATTGTAAATAATTGAAAAGTAGTCTTTGTTTTAGCTAAAAATGTAACTTTTGTTAGATCGCTTTGATTATTTTGAGCATTAAAGTCTCGTAAGGCTCCAACCCAGATTTCTCTCGATATTATTATTGCCCCTGCAAAACCAATTAAGAAACTTGCAAGATTAATTGCAAGACCAAATAAAACAAAAACTATTAGAATTTTATCTGCTATTGGGTCTAATATCTCACCCAATTGAGATACAGCATTATATTTCCTAGCTAAATAACCATCAAAATAATCTGTTAAAGATGCAATTAAGAAAAATATCAAAGCCAAAAAATATCCACTTGAAGACATTAATATTAAAAATATAATAGCTGCAATCAAAATTCTTGAAATTGTTAAAAAATTAATGATGGTTACCATAATTAAAGCTTTTCCTTTATTGATGTAGCTATTTTGTCATTAATCCCTTTTACAGTCATTAATTCATCTATATTAGCTAACTTTATATTTTTAAGACTTTTAAACTTTAATATCAACCTTTTTTTAAGAACTATGCCTATCCCATCGATGATGTCTAGTTTTGACTTTTTAATAGAGACTCTTTTCTTTTTTCTTTGAGCTGCAATTGCAAATCTATGGGATTCATCTCTAATTTCTTGTAAAAGTAAATAAGCTTTAGAATATTTATCGAACTCTACAGACCCGTCATGAGACAAAATTGTTTCTGTTGCCCTTATACGATTTATACCCTTCACAATTGAAATAACTTTTATATCTCTATAATTTGATTTATCTATTACCGAATGAACATAGTTAAGTTGATTTTTACCCCCATCAATAAGAATAAGACTTGGTTTAACTTCAGGATTTTTATAATACTTTAGTCGTCTTTCAATAACATGCTCAAGAGAACCTACATCATTGCCTGACAATTCTTTTGGTATATTAAATAATCTATATTCTTTTTTACATGCTCCTTTATTTGAAAAAACAACACAGGAAGCAACAGCATGATCTCCTGAAATATGACTTACGTCATAAGCCTCGATTTTATTTATATCATTTACATTATTAAGATAATTTTTTAAGTCTTTAAAGGCAAAATTATATTTATCTTCTTTGCTTAAGTGATTCTCTATTACCTGTTTTGCATTAAATTTACATAAACTAAAAATAGGCCTGATAGATTTACTTGGTGAATGAATTATATTAGTGCTTTGATTAAATTTCTTTTTAATAACTTTGATTATTAAATCTTTACTTGCAAGAGAATCAGTGCATAAGATTTTTTTAGGTATGTCTGATTGTGTATCGTAAAAATTTAATATTGCTGTCTGGTATACATCATCTAATGAGTTATAGTAACCTTTTTTTATAAGATGAGTCTTTGTCCCTCGAATTTTTCCTCTCCTGACAACAATTATTGATATTCCTAGATAATTACTTTCAAATTTAATTGAAAAAATATCTATGTCATTAGATAAAGTAACTACTGATTGCTCTTCTCTTAAAAGCTCTAACCTTTTTAATCTATCTCTTATACCCGCTGCTTTTTCATATTCCAAATTTTTTGATGCTTTGTGTATTTCATTTCTTAGTCTTTTGATAGTTTGCGAATCGGTAGATGAAAGAAAGGATCTCGCAGATTGAACGTCTTCAAAATAATCACTTTTTTTGACTTTTTCAACACAAGGAGCTGAACATCTTTTCATTTGAAATTCAATGCATGGACGAGATCTATTTATAAATGTTGAGTCATTACAGTTTCGCAATCTATAAATTTTTTGAATTTCTTTAATTGATTTTTTTACTGCTCCAGAACTTACAAATGGCCCAAAATAATTAGAATTCACTGCTTTTCTTGTTCTTTTAGAATATATACCCGGGTATTTATGATCCAATGAAAAAAATATATATGGATATGTTTTATCATCTCTAAGTAAAATGTTAAATTTTGGTTTATTCTCTTTTATAAGCGTTTGTTCTAACAAAAGAGCTTCAACTTCATTTTTTGTAGAAAATGTTTCTATACTGTCTGTTAAATATTTTATTTTAGATGTTTTTCTATCTTTTAATGAATTTCCAAAATAAGATGAGACTCTTTTTTTAAGATTTTTGGCCTTGCCAATGTATATTATTTCTTTTTTACTAAAAAACTTATAAACACCTGGAGTTGATGGTACTTTTTTAAGATCAACCGCCATAGTTTTCTAAGTATTTTTTAACAAAGTTTTTGCCAGCAATAACTCCATATTGATCAAATGGATTAATTTCTAACATTTTAGCTGTAATAAAAGTTCTGTGCTCCCATGTGGCAATTAAGTATCCTAGACTTCTAGGGCTTAGGGTTTTTAAAGTAAATAAATTTGTAGGGACATTTCCATTGATCTGCTCGTCGGTGTTTAAATATTCATTTTTACCCATCGAGAATAAGCTCGATTGGACCTGTGACTGAGCAAATAAAAGCTTATTTTTTTCTTTATTTTCTTCAATAGTAATAATATCAGCACATATTTCTGCGCTACCTTGATGAAGTAATTGAAAGTAAGGATGCTGACCTACAGGAGCAAAACCGCCAAAAATAAGCTGTCCTGTATTTTTAAACAAGGTTGAATTAGGTTTTTTACCTATTGATTCCATCTCAAGTTGCTGAACATAATTTGAAAAAGATCTCATTTTCCAGCAATAAGGTAGCACAACTCTAATTTGTTTATCTAAAAAATTGCTATGCCAAATATCACTAAAGCTAATTAGTTTTATAAATTTTTTATATTTTTTGTCATTTAGAAAATGATGGTCAGCCTCTGAACCGCCAATAAGAAAGTCTTTAAAAAAATCACCTAATTCAAGAATTGCAGAAAGTGCTATTGGCGACCAAATTGAGTACCTTCCTCCAACTTCTATAGGAAAAGATATGATATTCTTTGATTTGAAGCCAAACTCTTTAGCTTTTTTTGCATAGGAAGTAACTGCAATAAAATGATCGTCGAAATTACATTTTAATTCTAACCATTTTTTTGCTAAGGTCATGCCTTGCAAGGTTTCTTCAGTACTAAACGATTTACTTGAAATGATAAAAAAAGTTTGATTTTGCTCCAAAGATTCTACTTTTTCAGATAACTCTTGAACATCAGGCCCTGTTAGAAAGATATTGTTAAAGTTTTGTTTAGTTTTGCTTATTAAAGATTCGATTAATAACTTGGGGCCTTCATAAGAACCACCAATACCAATTGTAACTATATTTTTAATACCTTTTTTTATTAAAACTTCTTTTAAATTAATACATGCTTCTATATCAATAGCACATGATTTTAAAAAATCTTGTGGTAAAAAATTGTGTTTTTTCTCAGCAAACATATCTCTATAGGCATGATGAAGTGCTGCTCTATTTTCAGATTTATTGACTATTTCACCAGAAAATAGATTTTTAATAGATAAAGAAATATCAAGCGATTTATAATGCTGGTTAAAAATTGAATAAAGATTTTCATTAAAGCCTTTAATCATGGATTTGTAATTCATAACATGATTTGAATATGAATAATCATATATATCATCGTTTACATTATCAGTCTCACTTTTAATATGATTTAAAATTTTCATATAAAATTAAATTGAATTACAAATTTTATGCAAAGCAGCATTTATATCTTTTGCTGAAGTAATAGGTCTTCCAATAACAAGAAAATTAGAACCATTTTCTATTGCTTCTTTAGGAGTCATAACTCTTTTTTGATCGTCTTTTGAATTAATTAATCTTATTCCAGGAGTAATGGACTTTAATGATCTTCTTTTGCTTACCAAATCTAATTCATGAGGCGAGCAAACTACTCCATCTATTCCTGCATTTTCTGCCAAATCTAGCATTGCATTGACTTGATCTTCAACAGTTCTTTTATAAATACTTGAAGTATCATCATTTGACAAACTTGTAAGAGCTGTCACTCCAAATATTTTTATTTCTGAGTATCTGACACTTTTCATAGCTTCTCTCATCATATCAAGCCCACCTGAAATATGAACAGTCATCATATTTATAGGCAAAGAAAGAAACACTTTAATAGATTTTTTTACAGTATTGGGAATATCATGAAATTTAAGGTCTAAAAAAATTTTGAACCCTTTATTTGCTGCATAAAAAATTGATTCATGACCAAAAGCATTAAAACTTACGCTTCCAATTTTTATCATACATAAATCGCTATCCAAAGAATTGACTATATTTTTATAAGATTCTAGGTTGATTTCGTCAACCGCTACAATTATAGGTTTTAACATGATTCATAGATATTAAACTTAAGTTACTTTTCTATCAATGATTTTGAAGGTTTGAAATGTATTGTTGCCGTCTCACCTAAAAATGAAACTTGTTTAGTTTTCGGATTAATATACTTTCTAGGTCTAATATATTTTTTTGAAAAAGTACCAAATCCTCTAATTTCAACCTTCTGTTCTAGAGCAACTGCATTTATTATGGAATCTAAGATTGACTCAACAGCTATTGAAATTTGAGATTTATTTAAGTTTGGAGATTCTCTTGTAAGAGCTTTTTCAATGTCTGACCGATTAAATGTTTTTTGATTTCTACTACTCACTCAATTTTAATGAGATTCTCTCTCTTTCTGCGTCAATTGCAAAAACAATGCAATCTATGTTGTCGCCTTTCTTGTATTCACTCAAAGATTCTTTGGGATCATCGCTTTTAGATATGTCTGAAAGATGAACAAGTCCATCAATTTCTCCTTCAAGACCTATAAAAATACCAAAATCAGTAATTGACTTGATAGTGCCACTGACTTTGTCACCAATTGAGTATTTATTTGCAAATTCAGTCCAAGGATTTGATTTTGTTTGCTTTAATCCTAATGATATTCTTCTTTTATCATGATCGATTTCTAAAATCATGACTTTAATACTCTGCTCCATTTCCACAATCTTTGAGGGATGAATATTTTTACTAGTCCAATCTAATTCTGATAGATGAATTAATCCTTCAATACCCTCTTCTAATTGAGCAAAACATCCATAGTCAGTAATATTAGAAACTACTGCCTCATAAATACCGCCAATAGAATATGAGCTTTCTACATTTTCCCATGGATCATTTTGAATTTGTTTCAGTCCAAGCGAAACTCTTAGTTTGTCTTTATCAAAACTTAACACTTTTACATCTATTTCATCGCCAAGGTTCAAAAATTCTGATGGGTTAGTAACTCTTGACCATGAAATATCTGTTATGTGAAGCAAGCCATCTAAACCACCTAAATCGATAAAAGCTCCGTAATCAGTGATATTTTTTACTATGCCTTTGACAATTTGGCCTTCCTCAAGGTTTTTGAGTAATTCAATTTTTACAGCAGAATTATTTTTTTCTAGAACTGCTTTTCTGGAAAGAACTACGTTATTTCTTTTGTAATCAAGTTTAATAACTTTGAATTCCTGAACAGTATTCTCGATATCAGGGGCTTCTTTTAAAGGTCTTACATCTACTAACGATCCGGGTAAAAAAGCTTTTACTACTTCTACTTCAACAGCAAAACCACCCTTTACTCTATTATGTATTTTTCCAGTTACAAACTCACCTGTTTCAAGGGCATCTTCAAGCATTTTCCATGTAGTAATTTTTCTAGCTTTTTCTCTAGAAATTCTGGTCTCACCATACCCGTCTTCAACTGCCTCTAGCGCAACCTCGATATCATCACCAACTGAAATATCTAATTCACCTTCATTATTTCTAAATTCATCGATCGAAATGACTCCCTCAGA
>MDTB01080875.1_pt1 | contig 21019 bp, 19 predicted proteins | sample 811161 | NCBI WGS metagenome assembly MDTB01 (sample SAMN05326650, study PRJNA326480) | marine metagenome | isolation source: seawater | place: Mediterranean Sea | collected 2009
TGATAGAAAAATTCTAGCAGAAATAGCATACGAAAACCCAAATGCATTTAAAACAATAGTAAAAAAAGCACAAGCAGCTATTAATTAATCTTCACTATTGTTTTTCTTAAGTTAAGAAATAATCTAGAAGAATGTCTGATATTAAAAAAATCAAAAACCAATATTTAGAAAAACTAAATAGAGAATTAAATATTGATAGTATTAATCAAATAAAAACAGAATTGTTTGGAAAAAATGGATCTTTATCCAATGAATTTAAAAAACTTGGATCTGTACCGGCTGAGCATAGAAAGCAATTTGCAGCTGATTTAAACCTTGTAAAAGAAGAACTTCAAGAAAAAATATCACAAAAATTTCAAGAAATTGAGACAAAAGAAATTAATGACAAACTCAAAAATGAAAAAGTTGATGTGACATTACCTGAAAGAAGTTTTGAACAAGGAAAAATTCACCCTGTATCACAGGTCATCGACGAAATTTCATCAATTTTTTCTGAGATTGGGTTTAGTGTTGAGGAAGGACCTGATGTAGAGAATGAATATAACAATTTTACTGCACTAAATACTCCTGACAACCATCCGGCAAGAGATATGCATGATACTTTTTATTTAGATGACAAAAAAGAATTGCTTCTTAGAACGCACACATCTCCTGTTCAAGTTAGAACTATGTTAAAAGGAAAACCTCCATTTAAAATTATAGCACCTGGAAGAACCTATAGATCAGATAGTGATCAAACTCACGCACCTATGTTTCATCAAGTCGAAGGTTTACATATAGATAAAAATATAAATATGGGACACTTAAAAGGTTGTTTAAATCATTTCATAAAAGAATTTTTTGAAGTCAATAAAATAAAAATGAGATTTAGACCTAGTCATTTTCCGTTCACAGAACCTTCAGCTGAAGTAGATATTGGTTATGAAATTAAAGATGGAAAAATTGTTATTGGCGAAGGAGATAAATGGTTAGAAATACTAGGCTGTGGAATGGTACATCCTAACGTTCTTAAAAATGTTAAAGTTGATGTAAATAAATTTCAAGGTTATGCATTTGGTATTGGTATTGATAGACTTGGAATGTTGAAGTATGGCATTAATGATTTAAGAGCTTTTTTTGAAACAGACTACAGGTGGATAAACCATTATGGTTTCGATCCTCTTGATGTTCCATCAAATTATAGGGGTCTAAGCAGATGAAATTCACAATTGATTGGCTAAAAGATCATTTAGATACAAAATTTAAAGATTCACAGTTAATTGAAAAATTAACAGATATTGGTCTTGAAGTTGAGAGTTTTCAAAGCAGTAATCTTGATACTAATAATTTTATAATTGCAAAAATTTTAAGTACAGAACAACACCCTAATGCAGATAGATTAAAAATTTGCAATGTGGATATTGGTGAAGAAAATACAGTCAAAGTAGTCTGTGGTGCTCCAAACGCAAGAAAAAATCTTCTGACTGTTTATGCTAGTCCTGGGTCAATAATTCCAAAAAATCAAATGAAACTTTCTGTAAGCAAAATAAGAGGCATTACCTCTTATGGAATGTTATGTTCAGAGTCTGAACTAAATATATCAAAAGAAAAGGATGGTATTACTGAACTTCCAGAAAAAAAATATTTGAATACTGTTGGAAAAAAATTTTTTAAAAATAGTAACCCAAAAGTAGTAGATTTATCTGTAACACCTAACCGACCAGATTGTCTTGGAGTTAGAGGTATAGCTAGAGACTTAGCGGCATCAGGGGCTGGGAAATTTAAGGAAAATATAATAAAAAAATTAAAATTCAAAGATACCAAAAAATTTAAAGTAACTATAAAAAAACATAAAATTCAAGGATGTACAATATTTGGAAGCTCTTTGATTAGAGGAGTAACAAACAAAGAAAGCCCTAAATGGCTTAAAGATAAAATTTTATCCCTGGGTCAAAAACCGATATCAGCAATAGTTGACATAACTAATTATGTGATGTTTGATTTAAACAGACCTTTGCACGCTTATGATTTAGATAAAGTAGACAGAGAAATAATTGTAAGAAACTCAACAGCCGGGGAAAGTTTCAAAGCACTTGACAACAAAGAATATAAGCTAGAAGAAGAAATGTGCGTAATAGCTGATCGGTCAGGAATATTGGGTCTAGGAGGTATAATCGGTGGAACACGTACAGGAACTGAATTAAATACAAAAAATATACTTTTAGAGTCAGCATATTTTGATCCTAGATCAATAAGAAAAACATCTAAAAGATTAAATATAGAGACAGATGCAAAATTTAGATTTGAAAGAGGTATAGATCCAGAGTCAATTGAAGAAGGATTGAAAAAAGCAACACATTTAATAACAAAAATTTGTGGGGGAGATGTTAGTAGATTCGATATCCAAAAAATTAAAATTAATAAAAAAAATCAAATTAATTTTAAGACTTCTTTATTTGAAAGAATAACAGGTTTTAAAGTAAGTGATAGGGAAATAGTAAAAATTTTAAATGAAATTGGTTTTGAAGTTAAAATTATAAAAGGTTTTTTGAAATTATCAATTCCTACTTGGAGACCAGATATTGCTCAACCAATAGATATTGTAGAGGAAATTGTAAGAATAAAAGGATTTAAAAATATTAAGACAATAGAACCAGAAAAAAATAGAACAAAACCTACTTTAAATAAGCAGCAAAAACTTTTTCACTTCATGCAAAGATCAGTGGCCTCCAAGGGATATTATGAAACTGTCACTTGGTCATTTACAGACTCTAAAATAAATAAACTATTTAAAGAAGACAAAAAAGAAGTGCCAATTATCAATCCTATTAGTTCAGATTTAAATGTTTTAAGAAATTCAATTTTTTCAAATCTAACTTTTTATACAAAAAAAAACTTAGACAGAGGACTTAAAGATATATCTTTATTTGAAATAGGGCCAATATTTTTAGGAAATAAGCCAGGAGAACAACTGACAGTAGTTGGAGGTTTGAAATCTGGAAAAATTTCAAGATTAAATTGGAACGAAAAAGATAGATTAGTTGACGTTTTTGATGCAAAAAAAGATGTAATGCAAACTCTAATCGAGGTTGGATTTAATAGAAATAAAATTTTTATAAACGATAAAACTCCTGCTTATTATCACCCAGGAAAATCTGGATCGATATATTTGAACAAAGAGGATGATCAGCCAGTTGCACTATTTGGAGAGATACACCCAAATATTTTAAAAAAATTAGATATCAAAACTGAATCTCTGGTAGGATTTGAAATTTATTTAGATTTTATTAAAGATACTAAGAAAAAATTAAAAGATCAAAAGCCTCAATACAAACAGTCTGACTTTCAAAAATCAGAGAGGGATTTTGCTTTTGTTTTAGACAAAAATTTTAAAGTTCAGGAGTTAGTAAAAATTATCACAACAATTGATAAACAACTTATCAAATCTGTTAAAGTCTTTGATGTCTATGAAGGTGAAAATATTCCTTCAGATAAAAAATCTATTGCATTAAATGTAACAATTCAATCATTTGATAAAACATTAAATGAGAATGACCTTGAAAATATAAATAATTTAATTATTTCAACTGTAGAGTCAAAATCTAGCGCAAAGATAAGATCTTAAATGAGCTCTAGCATAGATAATATAAGAAACTTTGCAATTATTGCACACATAGATCATGGAAAATCTACAATTGCAGACCGAATAATTCATAAGTGTGGAGGATTAACAGACAGAGAGATGAAAGCTCAAGTTCTAGACTCAATGGATATTGAGAGAGAAAGAGGCATTACAATTAAAGCCCAAACTGTGAAATTAAATTATACAGCAAAAGATGGAAAAAAATATTTATTAAATATAATTGATACACCTGGTCATGTGGACTTTAGTTATGAGGTAAGTAGATCTCTTTATGCATGCGAAGGATCAATTCTTATTGTAGATAGCACACAAGGTGTAGAGGCCCAAACTTTGGCAAATGTATATCAAGCTCTAGATATTAATCATGAGATAATACCTGTATTAAATAAAATTGATCTTCCAGCATCTGATTTAGATAGAACAAATAAACAAATAGAAGAAGTTATAGGAATTGATACCTCTAGCGCTGTGCCTTGCTCAGGAAAAACTGGAGAAGGAATAGAGGAGATATTAGAACAAATTATACAGATACTCCCAGGCCCCAAAGGTATGAAAGATGAAAAACTAAAATGTTTATTAGTTGATAGTTGGTATGACACTTATTTAGGAGTAGTAATTTTGGTCAGAGTAATTGATGGCAAGATATCAAAAAATATGAAAATTAAAATGATGTCCACTAATCAGGATTATATAATAGAAAAAGTAGGTGTTTTTACACCCAAACCAAAAGACGTAGATGAATTAAATGCAGGGGAAATTGGGTTTATTACAACAGGAATTAAAGTCTTATCAGAAACTAAAGTAGGTGATACTATATGTGATGCCTCAAATCCGATAGCTGATGCTTTACCAGGTTTTAAACCTAGTAAACCAGTAGTATTTTGTGGTCTATTCCCCGTTGATAGCTCAGAATACCAAAAATTAAAAGATGGATTGGCAAAGTTAAAGTTAAATGACTCAAGTTTTTCATATGAAGCAGAATCATCCTCTGCACTTGGTCTAGGTTTTAGATGTGGTTTTCTAGGATTATTACACCTCGAAATAGTTACAGAAAGATTAGAGAGAGAATTTGATATAAATTTACTAACAACAACTCCTGGAGTTGTTTATAAAATTCATTTGAATACAGGTAAAGTTATTGATTTACAAAATCCATCAAGTTTACCAGATCCAACATTGATAAAAATGATTGAAGAGCCTTGGATAAAATCTACAATAATCACACCTGATGAATATCTTGGTTCGATAATAAAAATTTGTCAGGATAAAAGAGGCATTCAAACTAATCTTAGTTATTCAGGCAATAGGGCAGTTTTAAATTATGAGCTACCATTAAATGAAGTAGTATTTGATTTTAATGATAGATTAAAATCTATGACAAGTGGTTATGCAAGTTTTGATTATGAAATTATAGAACATAGGGAAGGAGATCTTGTAAAAATGAATATATTGGTCAACACAGAACCTGTTGACGCATTAGCCATGATGATTCATAAAAATTTTGCTCAAAATACTGGAAGAGAAGTTTGTGAAAAACTTAAAGACTTAATACCAAGACATAATTTTATGATTCCTGTTCAGGCAGCAATAGGAGGAAAAATTATTGCAAGAGAAACTATTAAGGGCTTTAAAAAAGATGTATTAACCAAAATTCATGGAGGTGGGGCCGTAGATAGAAAAAGAAAATTACTCGAAAAACAAAAAAAAGGTAAAGCAAGAGCAAAACAATTTGGAAAAGTTGAAATTCCTCAAGAAGCATTTATAGGCGTGTTGAAGATCAATAAAGAGAAATAATAATTATTGGAGAGGTGGCCGAGTGGTTGAAGGCGCACGCTTGGAAAGCGTGTATACGGGAAACCGTATCGAGGGTTCGAATCCCTCTCTCTCCGCCAGACGCATGAAAAAGGCCCTTTTTTTGTTAAAAATTAAAAGTACAAAATTTTTTATAAAAAGATCAAATTACTTAATAATACCAATATTAATTTAATGGCACATCTGTTCTCCATTTTATTTAATTTTTTAAAAATGATATAATTTTCTTTTCCAAAAAAATTAAATGATAAAAAAAAATACAAACAACTATCAAGCAGACTCTATTAAAGTCTTAAAAGGACTTGAAGCGGTACGCAAAAGACCCGGGATGTATATTGGTGATACAGATGATGGAACTGGTTTACATCATATGGTTTATGAAGTGGTAGATAATTCCATTGATGAAGCTTTAGCAGGACATTGCGAAAATATAGAAGTTAGTATTAATTCTGATGGGTCAGTAAGTGTTAAAGATGATGGAAGAGGCATACCGACAGATATTCATAAAGAAGAAAAAAAATCTGCAGCAGAAGTTATCATGACACAACTACACGCCGGAGGAAAATTTGATCACGATTCCTATAAAGTATCCGGTGGGTTGCATGGTGTTGGTGTTTCAGTTGTAAATGCACTTTCTGAAAATTTACAGCTAACAGTAAATAGAGATGGGAAAAAACATTTTATAGAATTTAAAGATGGAGACTCTTTAGCTCCACTTAAAGTTAAAGGCAATTCAAAAAATTCAGGTACTGAAATAAGATTTTTGCCTTCAAAAAAAATTTTTTCTTCTACAAAGTTTAGTTTTGCTACGATACAAAAAAGACTACGTGAGTTAGCTTTTTTAAACAAAGGAATTAAAATTATATTAAATGACTTAACTTTAAAAAAAATTAAAACTTTAGAATTTAAATTTGATGGAGGTATTACTGAATTTGTAGAATTTTTGGATGAAAAAAGAGATAAATTAAAAAATAAAAATGATAAAAATTTATTTAAAAAACCTATATATTTGGAAGGTCAAAAAAATAATATCGATGTTCAGTGTTCTTTAAAATGGAATTCAGGATATGGCGAAGATGTCTATCCTTACACTAACAACATTTATCAAAAAGATGGTGGAACCCATTTGCTAGGTTTTAGAAGCGCATTAACTAGAGTTATAAATAAATATGCAACTGAACAGAATTTGCAAAAAAAAAATAAAGTAGCTCTTTCTGGAGATGACGTCAAAGAAGGTTTAACATGCGTTCTATCCATAAAAATTCCTGATCCAAAATTTTCATCTCAAACGAAAGATAAGTTAGTTTCTTCAGAGGTAAGAAATATAGTTGAAACAATTGTAAATGAAAAATTATCGATTTGGTTTGATCAAAATCCATCTATTGCTAAGATTATTCTGACAAAAATTATACAAGCAGCAGTTGCTCGAGATGTAGCCAGAAAAGCCAGAGAAAATGTAAGAAGAAAAGGAGCTTTAGAATTAACTGGCTTACCAGGAAAACTTGCAGATTGCCAAAGTTCAAAACAAGATGGTACCGAATTGTTTATTGTAGAGGGAGACTCAGCCGGAGGTTCAGCAAAGCAAGGAAGAAACAGAGAAAATCAAGCAGTGCTTCCTTTAAGAGGTAAAATTTTAAATACATATGTTGATCTAAATGGCTCTAAAAAAAATGGCAATAATTCAGAATTAAGAACTAAAACACTATCTAAAATGATTTCATCTAATGAGATAGTTACATTAATAAATGCACTTGGATTAGACCCTAAGACTGAAGAGATAGAAATAAAAGATTTAAGATATGGAAAAATAATTATAATGACAGATGCAGATGTAGATGGATCTCACATTAGAGCTCTTCTTTTAACTTTTTTTAATAATGCACCATTTAATAAATTAATTGAAAATGGAAATATATATCTAGCTCAACCACCATTATTTAGAATCAACAAAGGATCAAAAGGTATTTATATTAAAGATGAAAATGAGCTCGAAAAATATATTTTAAAAAATACGAAAGATACAAAAAAGTTTAAAAAAGGTTCAAAAGAATTTAATAATTTTATAGAAAATGAAAAAGCCAATTTAAGTATTCAAAGATTTAAGGGTTTGGGTGAAATGAATCCAGATGAGCTTTGGAATACTACCCTTAATCCAGAAACTAGAAATTTATTACAAGTCCGGTATTCAAAAGATATTAAAAAAGATCAAGAAATTATACATACTTTGATGGGTAATGATGTTTCCTCTAGGAGAGATTTTATAGTATCAAATGCAATTAATGTTTCGAATTTAGACATTTAAAAGAATGAATTTTTTTGAAGATTCTAAATATTATTCACTTTATAAACCCACTTATGTAAATCTAAGATGGATTGCTATATTAGGACAATTGATAACAGTTTATGTTGTAAATTTTTATTTCAATTTTGAATTTAGTTTTTTACTGTCTAATATAGCAATTCTAATAGGAGTATTTTCGAATATTTATCTTCTTTTTTTTTATAAAGGTAGTTATCTATCAAATAAATTAGCTTTTTTTATATTAAACCTTGATATTTTTCAGTTAGGATTTTTGTTATTTCTTACAGGAGGAGTGTCAAATCCTTTTGTTATTTTTTTAATTTTACCTTGTGTATTTTCATCATCTAATTTAGATATTAAAACCAATTTTTTGTTAGTTTCTGAGACAATACTTTTTATAATTTTTCTTACATTTTTTAATTATGATTTGCCGTGGCCTATAAGTGAAAGTTTTCTAGTGAGTGATTATTATTATTACTCAATACCTTTTTCTTTATTTGTGGCTCTAATTTTTTTAAATTACTTTGGTTTAAAATTTGGTGCAGAGGCAAGAATTAGAAAAGAAGCTTTAAATAAAATGGAGGAAATAATGGCAAAAGAACATGAATTATTATCTCTTGGTGGACAAGCCGCAGCAGCCGCACACTCTTTTGGAACTCCATTTTCAACAATAAAAATTATAGCTCAAGAGTTATTAGAACAATTTAAAGATGATGCAAATGTTAAAAAAGATTTAGAATTACTTGTCAGTCAAATTCAAAGATGTAATCAAATTTTGAAGAAACTTACTTTAAATCCAATAACAAAAGATGATTTTGTAATAAGAAATATCACCATCGAAAATTCAATTTCTGAAATAATAAAATCTTTTGAAGAAATATCTGAAAAAATTTTTATATTTAATTTTGATAAAGATGCATATCAAGAAAAAATAAATAACTCTGTTGAAATAATATATGGCCTTAGAAATTTCATTGGAAATGCAAATAAATACTCAAATGAAAAAATTTATATTACTTTAATTGGCGATATAAATTTTACTAAAGTTATCATTGAGGATGATGGAGAGGGGCTTAGTAATGAAATATTAAATAAAATTGGCCAACCTTATTTAAATAATATTAATAAAGAAAAGTCTGGCCTTGGTCTTGGAATATTTATTGGAAAAACGCTCTTAGAAAAAAACTTTGCTAATCTAAGATTTGACAACTCGAAGAAATATGGTGGTGCAAAAGTTGAGATAATATGGAAAAATTTAGATCTTAAAAAAATTTAATTTAGTATTTTACTTTTAAACAGATCGCTAAGCTCTTTAATCATAACATCACCAAGTTCTTGAACATCAGATATTTTAATTGCTTTTTTGTAATATCTCGATACATCATGCCCTATACCAATTGCTAAAACTTCAATATCACTTTTATCTTCGATAAATTTGACCACTTTTTTTAAATGTTTTTCTAAGTAATCACCTGAATTTACTGAAAGAGTAGAATCATCAACTGGTGCCCCATCAGATATTACCATCAATATTTTTCTTTCTTCCTGTCTTTTTTTTAGTCTGTTGTAAGCCCATGAAATTGCCTCTCCATCAATATTTTCTTTCAAAATACCTTCTTTCAACATGAGACCAAGATTTATCTTTGATTGCCTCCAAGGCGTATCCGCATTTTTATAAATAATATGTCTAAGGTCATTCAGTCTTCCTGGATTTTTTGGTTTTTTTGTTGTGTTCCAGTATTCTCTACTTTGTCCCCCTTTCCAATTCTTTGTTGTAAAACCAAGTATCTCAACCTTTACGGAGCATCTTTCTAGTGTTCTCGAAAGAATATCAGCGCACAATGCTGCAATCGTAATTGGCCTACCTCTCATTGAGCCAGAGTTATCAATTAATAGCGATACTACAGTATCCTTAAAGTCTTGATCCTTTTCTTTTTTGAAAGACAGAGAGTTATATGGGTCCATAATTACCCTTGTTAATTTCGCGCTATCAAGCAATCCTTCTTCTAAATCAAATTCCCAAGATCGATTTTGCTTAGCTAAAAGTTCCCTTTGAAGTTTGTTGGCAAGTTTTGTAATTATATCCTGAAAACTTATCAACTGTTGATCTAAATTTTTTCTAAGCTTCTTTATTTCCTCATAAGAATCTAATTTTTCAGCTTTTTCAGTTTGGTCAAATTTGTCAGTAAAAATTTTATATTCTTTATTAATGCTATCAAGTGTTATTTTCTGATTTACCTGTTCTACGTTTTGATCACTAGCATCTGATTCTAGCGAACTATCATCCATCCTAAACTCGTTCACATCATAACTACCATCAATTGATATTTGATCTTGATCTTCACTTGTTTTATTTTGCTCATCAGTTTCTTCATTTTGGTTATTGCTATTATTATTATCCTCTTCATTTTCTTTCGAGTCATTTTCATGCGTTTCGTCATTAGTATCCAAGAGATTCATTGACTCAATAATCTCTGAGAATTTTTTGTTGTAAATATCCTGATTTTCAATATTTTTACTAAAAAAATTTATGTGATCAGACATACATTTGTCGAAATCTTTTTCCCAATAACTTAAAACTTTTTCTGAGTAGTCATTCATTTTAGTTTTAAAAAATTTTTTCAACATATAGCATTCAAATGCTTGATCAACACTTACGTCATCTCGACTTTTAATCTGACTATTGTTGTCTTTCTTATTATCAAGATTTATTTGATAATTATCTTTGAAGTTTTTTTCTATACCCTTAAGCATGCTTGAACCAAGCATTTCATATCTTATTCTCTCAGATATTTCATAGAGAGATTTATAAGATGTATTTTTAGGCATGTTTTTTTGATAAATACTTTTATCAAAAAACTTCTTTTTTAATGCGGCAGAGTCCATCTCTGCTCTAGATTTGATAAAGTCGTTTTTGTCCTTAAGTTCGTCTAGCTTAACAAAATCAAAATTATTTGAAACGTCCTTCTTGTTCTTTTTTTTAAGCAAGATGTCATCAGATATAACCTTAGCAGTTGAGATTAATGCTTGCTTAAATTTTTCTTTTAGATTGTCTTCTTTGTTCATTTATATTTGAATATTAACCAAAGACTCTGGCAAATCCTCACCAAAACATCTTTGATAATATTCAGCAATTATATTTTTCTCAGCATCATCACATTTATTCAAAAAAGTTACTCTGAAAGAATAACCATTATCTTTGAATATTTGAGAATTTTCAGCCCAATGCAGAACAGTCCTTGGGCTCATTACTGTAGAGATGTCTCCAGCTATAAAACCTTTTCTTGTTAAAGCAGCAACTTTAATCATATTAGACACTTCTTCTTTACCTTTAGGGTTATTCAGATTTTTATTTTTTGCTAATATAATTTCCATTTCTTTATCTAAGCTTAAATAATTTAAGGTGGTAACAATATTCCATCTATCCATCTGACCTTGGTTTATTTGTTGAGTACCATGATATAGCCCAGTAGTATCACCTAGACCTACAGTGTTTGTGGTTGCAAATAATCTAAAATACTTGTTTTGTCTAATTACTTTATTTTTGTCTAATAATGTAAAACTTCCTTCTGCCTCTAGGATTCTTTGTATCACGAACATTACATCAGGCCTTCCTGCATCGTACTCATCAAAAACTAATGCAACTGGATTTTGTATTGACCAAGGTAAAATTCCCTCTTTGAATTCTGTTACTTGCTTATTATCTTTTAAAACTATTGCGTCTTTCCCAATTAAATCTATCCTGCTTACATGGCTATCTAAATTTACTCTTATGCAAGGCCAATTTAGTCTTGCTGCAATCTGTTCAATGTGTGTTGATTTTCCCGTTCCATGATAACCTTGAACAAGAACTCTCTTATTAAATAAAAAACCAGACAGAATTGCTAAAGTTGTGTCTCTATCAAATTTATACGTTTTATCTATTTCTGGGACATAATCATTTTTTTTTGAAAAGGCGTCAATTTCTAAATCAGAGTCTATTCCAAATACTTGCTTTGTTGAAACTTTTATATCTGGTTTAATATTTAAATTTAATGTCAATTTTTAACTCTATAAGTTTTTTTAAGCTGGGTATAGGCCAACGTAATTAGTTTAAGTTTTTCTTCATGTTTTTTATCACCTGCATTCATATCAGGGTGAAATATTTTGACAAGTTTTTTGAATTTAATCTTAATTTCCGTCCATTTTAATCCAACAGGAACACCTAATACTTGAAAAGATTTGATATCATTATGATCAAATATAAGTTTTTTTCTTTCTAGGCTATCTTTCTGAAATTTTATGTCATTTTTGTCATTCAGGACATTTTGCCACAAAACCTTAAAAAAATTATCTGAAGAAGTAAAGCTCTGGGTAGGTTTATGCCATGTGACATCTGATTTCAAAAAATTAATTATTTCTTCTTCATTCATTCCACTAAAGTAATTCCAGCTTTTATTAAATTCTTTAATATGATTTATACAAAGAAGTCTATAATCTTTGCTATTATCTTTTTCTTTGGGTGCTTTAAATTCACCGATTTCTTTACAATTATTCCAGTCGCAAATATTTTTCATAAAGTATATTATTAATAACATTTATGGAAATTAATCAATTAGTAATAATTGTAGAAAAAAAAATAAGAGATAAGATTAATCTAGAAACGATAACAATTGAAGATAAAAGTTTTCTTCATAAAAATCATAAAAATAATGAAAAAAACAAATATCATTTAAAGATATCGATAAAATCAGAAAATTTAAAAGATGTAAAAAAGATTGATGCAACAAAAATGATTTATAGCGCTATATCAGTTGAAATGAAAAATTATATTCATTCAATACAGCTTTCTATTAATCAATAGTTTTTTTTAAAAAAGAGTTTATTTCTGTTATTTTGTAAGTGTAATTAATCTGGGCGGAACCAATTTTTTTTAATAAAATTAGATTAATTTTATTATTAAAATTTTTTTTATCTGTTTTCATAAAATTAATAATCTTGCTTGTTTCATTTTTTTTGAGTATTTTTTTTAGTTTCTTTGGCAGGTTTAGATTAAAAAAATGATTATTAATAATTTCAAATTCCTTTTTTTTTATAATTTTCTTTTTATATGAAAAATTATTTGCACAGTACATTCCTAGTAAAACTGCTTCACCATGATTAAGACTTTTTGAATAATTCATATTTGCTTCAAAAGCATGACCAAATGTGTGACCAAAATTCAATGTTTTTCTTAAATTTTTCTCTAAAGGATCTTTTTCAATTATAATTTTTTTAATTTTACAGCTTTCGTAAATTGACTTAGAAATTACTTTATCATCTAATAAGTGTATCTTATTTATATTTTTATCTAAAAAGAAAAAAAATTCTTTATTTTTTATTAAGGAATGTTTTAAAATTTCTGCATATCCACAAGTAATTTCTCTCTTTGGTAAAGATTTTAAAAAATTAATATCTGAAATAACTAGATTTGGTTGGTAGAATGATCCAATAAGATTTTTACCATAAACTGAATTAACACCTGTTTTTCCTCCAATGGAGGAGTCCACTTGTGATAATAAAGTTGTTGGAATATTTATGAATTTTATACCTCTTTTAAAAATACTTGCTGTAAATCCAGTAATATCACCAATTATGCCACCACCAAGCGATACTATTAAATCATTTCTATGGAAATTTTTTTTAAGAATAAAATTGATTATTGCATTAACTGTATTTATGTTCTTAATTTTTTCACTAGGGTTTAATTTATAAGTATAGATATTTTTATATTTAAAATTCTTTTTTAAGACTTTTAAATTTTTTAAAGGAACTTTATTATCATAAACAATCAGACATTTTTGAAAAATAATATTATTATTTTTTAAAATAGCAGAAGTATTACGCAATATATTTTTACCAATAATTACTGGATAAAAGTGATCATTAGTTTTGATAGTAAGTTTATATTTTTTCATAAAGTTTAATAATTTTATTAATAATATTTTTTTTTATTTTTCCTTCACAATATATTTTTACATCTGTTTGAGAATAAATTTTTGACCTTTGTTCTATTAATTTCTTAATTTCGAAGCTATTCATTTTTATTATAACTGGTCTATTTTTATTTCTCTTAACTCTTTCAATTAGTGTTTTTGAGTCCCATTTTAGCCATACACTGAAACAATTTTTTTTAGTTATTTTTCTTATTGTACTATTTAAGTACCCACCTCCACCTAAAGATATTACACTATTTTTTTTTTTTAAAATATCTAATGTTATTTTTTCTTCTATGTCCCTAAAGTACTTCTCACCAAAATTTTCAAAAATTTTAGATATCTTTAATTTTGTATATTTTTCGACTAAAACATCAGTATCGTAAAAGTTATATCCAAGTTTTTTTGCCAAATTCATGCCTAAATGAGTTTTTCCTGACCCCATCATTCCTACTAATACTAGATTTTTATTTATTTTGTTAAAGTTCATTATTGAAAAAACACAAATATGTCTTAATTTGAAATTATTAAAAGATTATATGCAATTCCGAAAAAAAACAAGTTTAGGACCAAGTAGCTCACTTATTAAGACATTATTTAAAATAGCAATAATGTTTGGGATTATATTTTTAGTATTGCTATTAGTTGATAAAATTGAATTTCCATATCCAAAAAAAGATATTAAACAAATCATACCAAATGAAAATTTTAAAGTTATTAAATGATAAATTTTTAATTATTCTACTTATATTCTTTGTTGCACAAAATGTTAACTCACAAGAAGCCGTAGATATTTGGAATTTAGAAAAAAAAGCTTTTAGCACAAAAGAAATTTTAGAAAAAACAAAAACTAATAACGAAATAGATGTAAATATTTCTGAAAATAAAATTTTACGCAAAAATAATGTAGATATCAGTGATGATGCAAATTCACTTTCAGATGTTAACAATATTATTGGAATTTATGATCCAAAAAAAAATGATTTATCAATAGATATGTGGAGTAAAACAGATGGTATAATTTTGTCAGAGTTTTTAAATAAAATTTTATCATTAGACTTATCAAAAGACTCCCATAATATTTTAAATATCGCTCTATTAACAAATGCATATATTCCATCTAAAAATATAAGTCTTGAAGAATTTATAAATTTCAAAATAAAATGGCTTATCAAGTTTAATGATTTAAATTTGATAGAAGAATATTTAGTAAAAAATACCAGCTTAAAATTTAACGATGATCTTATAAAATATTATGTTGATGAAAATTTGTCAAAAACAGATCTTAATAGTGCTTGTAAAATTTTTGAGAACAACTTCAGCATAACAAACAACTACTTATTAAAATTTAAAATTTATTGCTTACTTAACGATGAAAAAATTGAAGAAAGCCTTTTACAATTAGACTTACTCCAAGAAGCTGGCTTTAAAGATAATTTTTTCGAAAAGAGAGTATTTAAGTTAATTGGTTATGAAGAAAATATTGAGGATGAGATTAACGATCAAAATATTTTAAATTTTCACCTATCTCACAGACTGAATAGTGAGTTTGTTTATGAACCAAATATATCTTCTCCAAAATTTATATGGAAATATCTTTCATCTGCAAATTTGTTAACAAGTATTGAGGATGTAGAGCTAGAAAATAAAAATAAGATTTTAGCATTAGAGAAAGCCACTCATGATAAAAATTTTTCAGAGGAAAAACTTTTTGCTATTTACGAAAAATTTTTATTTAATGTTAATCAATATTTGAATATTGAAGAATCCCATAAATTGCTTGATCCAATTGAAGGAAGAGCGTTACTTTATCAAGGAGCTCTTATTTATGATGAACCAAAAAAGAAAATTTCTATATTAAAAAATCTAAAAGATTCATTTAAAAAATCTGGTACAGAAAAAGCTTTTGAAGCTAAATTAAGTAATTTTTTAACAAATATTGATGAGGGTGAAGTTCCATCAAACTTTACTAAATTTTATGATAAAAATTTAAAAACTGAATTTAAAACTATAAAATCTATCAAAATAAATAATAAAATAATCCACCAGTCAAAACTTTTAAAATATTTTAGTGGGGAGAGTTCATTTGATGAAACTAAAAAAAACCTCGAAAATATATTTAGAGATACGGTGCGAAAAGATAAAAATTATATTTTCTCGACTAAAGATATTATAATAATAGAGTCCTTACGTGCAGATGGAATAGAAATACCAAATAAGTACAAAAGTTTATATGATGTTCAAAAGCTAAATATACCTGAAAAAATTCAAGAGTATATAGATAACGAAGAAACAGGAATGTGTCTTTTAAAATTAGTGGAACTTGTAAGAGAGGATAAAATTGGAGATTTGGGTTCAGAATCTTTATTTTTTATTATTGATACCTTAAATCAACTAGAAATTAAGAAATTGAGAAATACAATTATTTTAGATGTTGTACCGTTAAAAGTTTAAAATTATTATGTAAATTATGACAATTAGAAAAATTTTAACTGAACCAAATAAATTTTTACGCCAAATATCAAAGAAAGTTGAGAAAGTAGGTAATGATGAAAAAATTTTAATGAATGATATGGTTGAGACAATGTATGATGCAAATGGAATAGGTTTGGCAGCAATACAAGTAGGTGTACCTAAAAGAATTTTAGTTATTGATTTAGGGCAAAAAAATAATAAAAAAAATCCTCTATTTTTTGTTAATCCAGTAATAATAAAAAAAAATGAAAAACTTGCAACCTATGAAGAGGGATGTTTATCTGTCCCAGACCAGTTTGCTGAAATAAATAGACCAAGCCAGTGTACAGTAGAATATATAGATTATGATGGAAATAATAAAAGTTTAAATGCTGATGGACTTTTAGCAACTTGTCTTCAACATGAGATGGATCACTTAGAGGGAATACTATTTATTGATTATTTATCAAAACTTAAAAGAGACTATATAATTAAAAAATTATCTAAAAATAAACCTGACAGAATTGTAGTGTAGGTAATGCTTAAAAAAATTATCTTTATGGGCACACCTATGTTTGCGGTGCCCGTTTTAAAAAAATTATATCAGAACGGATATCAAATAAGTGTTGTTTATACTCAACCACCAAAAAAATCAAACCGCGGTCAACAACTAAATATTTCTCCCGTTCAAGGAATTTCGGAAACACTTGGTATTGATGTAAGATCTCCAAGCTACCTTCAGAATAATCAAGAAGAAATCAATTTTCTAAAAAAAATAAATGCTGATCTAGCAATTGTAGTTGCATACGGACAAATTATTCCAGAAGAAATACTTTCATTAACTAAAATGGGTTTTATAAATATTCATGCTTCTTTATTACCTAAATGGAGAGGGGCAGCTCCAATTCAAAGATCAATAATGAATTTAGATGAAGAAACAGGAATTAGTATTATGAAGATAAATAATGAACTTGACGCAGGACCAATTTCTTCATGTTACAAACTACCTATAAATAGTGAAGATAATTTTATAACATTATCTGAAAAATTGTCATTTTTGGCTTCAGAAAAATTGTTAGAAAATATCGACGAAATCTTTGAAGGTAAGTTAATTTTTAATAATCAAGATGATACAAAAGCAACATATGCTAAAAAAATTTTAAAACCTGAGGGAAAAATTAATTGGCAGGAGCCAGGAGAAAAAATTATAGGAAAAATTAATGGATTAAATCCTACACCTGGTGCTTGGTTTATATATAGTGGAAAAAGATACAAAATATTAAGAGCAGAACTTGGTAATAAGAGAGGAATTCCAGGGATAGTATCAAATGAGAATCTTGAAGTTTTTTGCAAATCTAACTCAATAAAAATTCTTGAAATCCAGAGAGAAGGTAGAAAACTTCAGAAAATTAGTGAATTTTTGCTTGGTTCACAAATTAAAAAGGGTTCAGATTTAAACAATGCATAGATATCACATTTTGGTGGAGTATGTTGGCAGTAGTTTTCAGGGCTGGCAAACTCAATCAACTGGAAAAACTATTCAAAAAACAATTGAACAAAAAATTAAGAAAATTTTAAAGGAGAAAATTAAACTCATTGGTTCAGGAAGAACAGATTCTGGTGTTCATGCCTTTGAACAATCTGCACATTTCGATTGTAAAAAAAAAATTGAAAACTTAGACAAGTTTATAAAATCAATAAATTATTTCCTTAACACTTATCTAATTTCAATATTAAATATAAAAAAAAAAAAATTTAAAATTTCATGCTCGTTACTCAGCTAGAATGAGAATTTATAAATATATAATTTTTAATCGTGGAAGTAAGCCTTCAATATATAGAGATAGAGGATGGCATGTATCAAAAGAACTTGATATAAATCTTATGAGAAGAGGTGCAAAAAAATTATTGGGTACTAATGATTATTCAACATTCAGGTCGTCAAAGTGTAATGCAAAGAGTCCAGTTAAATCAATCAAATCGATCAAAATATTGAAAGTAAATAATGTGATTTATATAAAATTTAAGTCACAATCTTTTTTGCAGCAACAAGTTCGATCAATGGTTGGATGCCTTAAATATTTAGGTGAAGGAAAATGGAACTTAAAAAAATTTATAAAAGTGTTTAAAGCAAAGAAAAGAATTTTATGTGCACCACCAGCACCATCAAATGGATTATATCTTGAAAAAGTTATTTATTAACTCTATTAGTTTTTTTGAATTTTTTATTTATTCTCCATCTCGAACCTTCTCTTACAATATATCCAACACAGTTTTTTGATCTACAGTTACATGGAAATTGTTTATAATCAGAGTCATAACCAAAACCATAGTCACAAGTAATTTCTTCTCCTTTTTTTATATTCTTTATAGCTGTTACCCATAGTTTCAAACCTTTGCCATCATAATCACAATTATTTGAACATGAATGATTAATTAATCTAGCGGTATTCCAGGAAACATCTCCATCTAAATCATACCTACTGTTAAGATTAAAAAGATATATTGGTTTTGAATTATCAAATTTAGGATTTTCCTCGGTTTGTTTTTTTGTAATAATGTTTCCAATATAATTTATAATTTTTGTTCCCTTTTTTATGTCACGAGTTGCAACCAAACCAAGCCCTTTTTTGTCTATTGGAGTTTTTTTAATTTTATAAAGTTTCACTGGGATTTTTTTAATGATTATTATTTTTTTTTTCAATTAAATTCTAGGAGTGCTTTAACATGCATTTCGCTACTTTCCATTAATGCATTAAGATCATATCCACCTTCTAAAATAGATACAACCTTACCATCACATAATTTTTTTGATATATTTAATGTTCTACTAGTTAATGTGTAAAAATCCTCTGATGTTAGTTGAAATTGTGCTAGAGGGTCATCTTTATGACCGTCGAAACCCGCAGAAAAAAGGATAAAATTAGGTTTAAATTCTAAAAGTTTTTTTAATACTCTTTCATAAGCATTTAAATATTCTTCAGATGTTGTGCCGGCCATTAGAGGAATATTTAGAATATTATTAAATTTACCTTTTTCATGATTAGATCCAGATCCAGGATAAAATGGATACTGATGTGTGGAAATATAGAGAACCTGATTATTGTCATAGAAAATATCCTGTGTTCCATTTCCATGATGAACATCAAAATCTATTATAGCTATTTTTTTTAACTTATATTTATTTAAAAGATACTTTGCTCCAACAGCAACATTATTAAAAATGCAAAATCCCATTGCTTTATTTTTTTCTGCATGATGTCCTGGTGGTCTTACAGCACAAAAAGCATTTTTATTTTTTTTATTTTGAACCAGATCTATAGCTTTTATTATAGAACCAACGGCATCTAGCGAAGCATTTTTGCTTCCAGGAGAAATTATTGTGTCTCCATCTAAAAAATTTAATCCTTTTTCAGGAAAGGATTTTTCAACTTCTTGAACGTAATTTTTAGTATGAGTAATATTTAATATATTTTTATCAAATCCAGAAGATTTCTTCCAGTCTATCTTTTCTCTACCTAATTTCTGGAGATTTTGAATTATACATGATACCCTTTCAGGTCTTTCTGGATGTGCGATCCCAGTATGGTGATCTTGTGAGGTGTCGGAGGTTAAAACTGCAGTTTTCATCAATAATTTACTTTTTTAAGAAAAATTCTAAAAGTATTTGATTATAAATTTTAGTTAAATTTTTTAAATCCTTTAATGAAACTGCCTCATCTACTTTATGCATAGTTTTTCCAACTAGGCCAAATTCTAAACAAGGAGAAATTTTTCTTATAAACCTTGCATCTGAAGTTCCCCCAGTAGTACTTAGCACTGCTTTTTCTTTTGTAATTTTTTTTATAATTTTTTGTATCATTAATGTAGTTTCATTTTTTTTTGAAAGAAAAGATTCTCCCGATACCGAATAATATATTTTATGTTTGCACTTATTTTTTTTTGCTATGTTTGCGATAATTTTATCTAGTTTTTGTTTAATTGAATATGATGAATGTTCATTATTAAACCTTATATTAAAAGTCGCTTTAGCAATTCCTGGAATAATATTATCAGCAGAATTTTCAATATTTATTTTCGTAATTTCTAAATTAGATGGCTGAAAATTTTTATTACCATTATCAAATTTTATTTCACTTAATTTTTTTAATATTTTTATAATACAATTTGATGGGTTGTTTGCCCTTTGCGGATAGGCTACATGTCCTTGGACTCCATAAATTATGATATTTCCTGTTAACGATCCTCTTCTTCCAATTTTTATCATTTCACCAAGTTTATTTGGATTTGTAGGTTCTCCAACTAAACAAAAGTCAATTCTCTCTCTCTTTTTTTTTAAAAATTCCACTACTCTTTTCGTTCCATTAATCGCAATACCTTCTTCATCTCCTGTAATCAAAAAGCTTATTGATCCCTTAAATTCATTATTTTCTTTTAAAAATTTGCTTACAGCAGATGTAAAGCATGCAATAGAACTTTTCATATCATTTGCACCTCTTCCAATGAGATGTTTTTTTTTAACTTTTGGATTGAAAGGATCGATAGACCAATCTGATAAATTCCCTGGAGGTACTACATCAAGATGACCAGCAAAACAAAAATTTGGACTTTTATCGCCTAACCTAGCATAAAGATTTTTCACTGGTTTGAGATTTTTCTGTTTAAATTCTAAAACTTTGCACTTGAAACCAATATTTGATAATTTTTTTGAAAAAAAATTCATTACTCCAGCATCTATTGGTGTAACTGTAGGATATTTAATTAGCTCTTTTGCTAATTTTAATTCGTCATAAACAATCATATTAATCTCTTAAAAGATCGTTAATAGATGTTTTTGATCTAGTTTTTTCATCTACTTTTTTGATAATTACTGCA
>MDTB01160866.1_pt1 | contig 21017 bp, 19 predicted proteins | sample 811161 | NCBI WGS metagenome assembly MDTB01 (sample SAMN05326650, study PRJNA326480) | marine metagenome | isolation source: seawater | place: Mediterranean Sea | collected 2009
AACGAGAGCTCTGTCTACCTGTTTGGGTCTTGCACTGTTGTTCCTGCTTTGCCACGGCATGCACTAACTTTCATTCGACTTAAACCGCTGCTGAATGCCTGTGCTTACCGCAGCGCCAGCCCTTTGTTTCGCTCTAAGTAAAGCTATCCGAAAGGGATCTAGCGGTCATCACAAGTTGCGTTAAAACTGCCTACATCGCCTGCCGGGATGGCACTGCGCGCTCTAGTCCCGCGTCAATCAATTGCTGATTAACAAACTGTCTGACTTCTTCCGCAGTGTCCATGTGCAGCACTTTGGCAAGAATTCGTCTCGCGTCACGACGTTTGATATTGCGAATCACCCACTTCACTTTCGGCAAATGCGTCGCGTTCATAGACAACACGTGGTAACCCATTGCCATGAGCAGCACGGCGCCAATCGGGGTACCTGCTAACTCGCCACAAATTCCTAGCGGTTTTTCCTCGGCATGGGTCGCACGCGCGACTTCGCGTAAAGCGCTAATAACCGCTGGATGCGCCTCTTCGTATAGCCCTGCGACTCTGGGATTATTGCGGTCCACCGCCAACATGTACTGTGTAAGGTCGTTGGAGCCAACGGCGATAAAGTCTGCTGATTTTGCCAATAACCGCGCTTGGTAAACGGCTGCAGGCACTTCGATCAATACGCCAACTTGCGGCCTTTTGACACGCACGCCCTCTTCTATCACTTCCGCGAAGGCTTGCGCTACCAACTGTTGTGCGGCGTGCAACTCGGTGAGGTTGGAAATCATTGGCAGCATAATGCGCAACTCACCAAGTAATCCAGCGTTGGCTTTGAGCATGGCGCGCACTTGCACCAAAAAAATTTCTGGATGGTCTAGTGTGACTCGTATGCCGCGCCATCCCAGAAACGGATTTTCTTCGCTGATGGGAAAATACGACAAGGCTTTGTCACCGCCGATGTCTAGGCTGCGCATGGTGACTGGTCGCGGCTCGAAGGCTTCCATGTGCTCACGATAAATCGCGCGCTGCTCCACTTCAGTTGGAAAGCGATCTTTAGTCATAAACGGCACTTCGGTGCGGAATAGCCCAATGCCCTCTGCGCCGCGATCAAGGGAACGGGTAATGTCACCGCTGAGGCCAATATTCACCCACAACTGCACGCGCCAGCCATCTTGGGTGATGCAAGGCAAGTCTTTAAGCGTTTCGAGTTCCTCTTCAAATAACCTCTGTTCGGCGATAACAGTACGGTTCTCTTGCAAGCGCTCCTTACTGGGATTGGTATAAACCTCGCCATAGTCACCATCGACAATAACCGGCACGCCCTCTAGGTCGTAGCCTGGCAAATCGACTGCCCCCATCACCGCTGGTATGTCCATGGCCCGAGCGAGAATAGCCACGTGGGAGCTGCCGGACCCCTGCAACGACACGACACCGCGCAAGCGATCTGCAGGGATACTTGTGAGCATAGAGGGCGTCACCTCCTCGCCCACCAATATGGTGTCCTTGGGAAATTGGGTTTTCTTCTCTCGAATACGTTGCAAATAACCGAGTATGCGAACACCCAGGTCTTTTACATCGCTGCCGCGCTCTTTTAGGTAAGGATCGTCCATCAGTTCGAAGCGCCCAACATGCTCTCGAATCACTTGTTTCAAAGCGCCCTGGGCCCATTGCCCAAGGCGGATTCGCTGACGGATGTCACCGGCTAGCGCGTTGTCGTCAAGCATATGTAGGTAAGCATCGAACAACGCTAATTCTTCTTGGGGCAAACTGGTTTTGAACTCTTCGATGATGCCACGAATATCCCCACGAACCGCTTCTAACGCGCGATCGAGTAGCATCAGCTCCACCGTGATGTCGTCCGCCGAGCGCTCTGGTACCGATTCGAAATTGGCAAGGGGATGCAATACCACACTGGTGCCGATGCCTATACCCGGCGAACCTGCTAAACCTTGGAAGTGCCCTTCCACGCCTGTTTCGCGTTTACGTCCAATACTGATGCTGTCGCCAACGGCTTCAGCATGAGCAACCACGGCCGCCAACTGGGCAGACAACGTCACCATGAAGGCCTCTTCGGCTTCATCAAAGCGACGACGATCACGTTGTTGCACTACTAAGACTCCGAGCACCCGACCTTGATGAATAATGGGAACACCCAAGAATGAATTGAATGGTTCTTCGCCGATCTCTGGCACGAAATGAAAATTTGGATGATCTTGCGCAGCATCAAGATTTAACGGCTCGGCACGCCGCCCAACCAACCCGACCAACCCCTGATTCTGCGCCAATACCACTTCGCCGATCTGCGCTTCGTTCAAGCCTTCGGTCGCCACCAGCCGATATCCATCACGGGTTTCGTTGAGCAGATAAATACTGCACACCTCCGTGCCTAGAGCGCTGCGCAGTCGCTGTGCGAGCAAGCGCACCGATGCTGCAAAATCCGCTTCTTGCGCGAACGCTTGAACAATTTGTCGCAGCGTATTGAGCACTCTTAATCTGTCCTGGGCAGGTAGGCGGCTAACTGCAATAACGCACGCCGATACACTTCACGCTTAAACTCTACGATTTGCGATATTGGGTAGTAGTAACTGACCCAACGCCATTGATCGAATTCGGGTTTCGCCGATTGAGCGACATTGACATCTTGGTCTTGACCAAGCATTTCGAGCAAGAACCACTTTTGTTTTTGGCCAACAAAACCAGGCGTTGCGTTTTTTCGGCGCATGCGCTGAGGTAATCGGTAGTACAACCAGTCATCTGTTTGCGCCAGCACACGCACGCGGTCCGGTGTTAAACCAACCTCTTCATACAGTTCACGGAACAACGCTTGCTCCGGTGTTTCACCTTGATCAATCCCACCTTGCGGAAATTGCCATGCATTGCGTCCACCCACGCGCCGCGCCCACAACACCTGTCCTGTGGCGTTGGCCAATACGACGCCGACGTTTGAGCGGTAGCCGTCTTGATCGAGCATGTGCTGAAAGTCCTCCAATCGATGCATTTCGCGAGCGCGAGCGCTTACCGCTTTCGCCGCATATTCGCACATGCAAGCGCAACGGTTCTATTGCACGTTGTTTCAAATGGTTACTACGCTCGTCACATTGACTGCTACCGCGGCGATAAACGTGCGAAAATTCACTTTTGCTAGCCACAATGTATGCCATGCCGAACGAACTTGTCAGCGCCACCAGTGAATATTTACTCGACCATGCCAATGATTTGGTTGAATGGCACGAGTGGACGGATACCACTCTGGAAGATGCTCGCAATGCCAACAAACCTATTTTACTAACTATTGGTTATCGTGGCTGTCGCGGCTGCGAAGCTATGGCTAGAGAGTCTTTCCTCAACCCCAATACGGCGAACTTGATGAACGAGCACTTCGTCAACATTAAAGTCGACCGAGACGAGCGACCAGATTTAGACAAAGTGTATCAAAGCGCACTCCAGCTGATCGTACCCAAAAGTGGCGGCTGGCCATTGACGCTATTTTTGGAGCCGGACAGTCAATTACCGTTTTTTGGCGGCACTTACTTCCCACAACAGGCGCAGCATCAGTTGCCGGGGTTTGCGGACCTACTGATGCGCATTCTGGAAAACTTTAACAACAAGCGCGAAGAATTGGACGAGCAGTCGCAAAAGCTCAGTCAGGCACTTGACCAACTTACACCGCCATTACTCGACCCTGGGGTAGAAGACTTTGCGTTGTTGGAGCATGGTCGCGACCAGTTACTACACCAGCATGACCCTGCCAACGGCGGTTTTGGTAAGAGCATGAAGTTTGCAATGCCAGCGCGCTTGCTACGCCTACTTCGCCATTGGTCTTATAGCCGGCGACGCGGCGACAACGACAGAGAGTCGTTGGAGGCGGTAATGTCGACGCTAACGAAAATATCTCGCGGCGGCATTCACGATCATATTGGCGGTGGCCTATTTAGTTATGCCCACGATGCCCAATGGATGGTGCCGACTTTTGAGAAGAAACTTTACGACAACGTGCAAATGTTACCGCTGTTTGCGGCGGCGCTTACCTTGGGAAATGACGATCTTTTTGAGGGGACACTTGTCGGCATAGTCGATTGGATGAAGGCGCGCCTACTGACCGAGGCGGGAGGATTTTGCGCAGGAGAGGACGGCGAAAGCACTGGGCAAGACGGTCGCCATTACCTGTGGCGGCGCGAGCAGTTAAAAAAACTCCTATCAGAAGACGAGTACCTGTTAATTGAAACCTTGTTCGGCTTAGACAAGCTCGCCAATGTTGCCAATCATTGGAACCTACATCGTCACGACTCTTATCGGTCGGTGGTAGAGCGCTTGTCACTCAGCACGCCAGAGGCCGACACGTTATTGCGCTCCGCTAAATCGAAAATGCTCGGCGCACGCATGGCGGCCGAGGAGCAACCGATGAGAGATGCCAAGGTCATTACCGGTTGGAACGGCTTGGCGCTCAGGGGCCTAGCGGAGGCTGGCCGGCTTGGCAACCGTACAGAGTGGGTTAACTTAGCCAGCAACTGCGCTAATTTTTTGCGCACACACTGTTGGGACGGCGCACAATTGCACAGCACCTGGCACTCTTCGGGGGTTGGCCACCCTGGTTTTTTAGACGACTACGCTAACGTGTTAGCCGGCCTAGACAGCTTGCTGCAATGTCATTGGCAAGACGAACTGGCAATATTTGCACAAGCTCTAGCCGATACGGCGCTGACCAAGTTCTACGACAACGACAACGGTGGCTTCTACTTCGCGCCCAACGATTTAGAGCCATTGATTTATGCTCCGAAACCAACACTAGATGAGGCGCTGCCGCCGGGGAACGCCACACTTGCATTGACGCTGCACCGCTTGGGGCTATTGTTTGCAGAGCAGCGTTATCTCGATGCAGCAGCAAATACACTACGCTGGGCACGTGCGGTAATGGAGCACCTGCCTACCGGGCATTGTGGTCTGTTGACGGCTTTAGAGGACGAGTTATTGGTGCCGCAAGCCATTGTTTTACGCGGCCCAGAGGCAGCAATGACTGAATGGCTAGCAGCGTTGAACAGCACCTATGCTCCGTGGCGGAGCGTTTACGCCATTCCTTATACCAGCACAGCACCGCTGCCGGGCTTCTTACCGCGCTTGGTCAGTGCCGCGGCGCAAAATTCTGTTAGCGCCTTCATCTTCGATGGTTTCGAAAGTAGCGCTGCCATCACCGACTTGGATGACCTGCTGCAACGCATCGATTGAACCAACACTGGTATCGCGGCTTTGCCGGTTTGGGCAAAGCTCTGCGATCAGCACACGAATTAGCCGCGCTTTGCGGCCGCCGTAGCATCACCCCACGCGAGGTCTAAATCTCGAGCGGCCTTGACGTCATCCAAGCGCCTAACGGTCGTGGTATACGGCGCGTGTTGCACAAATTCAGCGTCGCGCTGGGCTTCGTCGCGTACACCAATCAACGCATCGATGAAGGCATCTAGTTCGGCTTTGGTCTCGGTCTCTGTTGGCTCTATAAGGAAACACTCCGGCACCAACAGCGGAAAATAGGTCGTCGGTGAATGCACCCCGTAATCTAATAAGCGCTTTGCTATGTCCATAGCGCTTACGCCCAACTCTTTGGCTTCCTTTTGAAAGGTTAAAATAAACTCATGGGTGGCGCGGCGCTCGGGATACGCCAGTTGGAATCCTGCTTTGGCGAACCGCGCAGCCATGTAATTGGCATTCAACGTTGCGTATTGTCCTACGCGGTGCATGCCCTGCCGGCCCAAGAGCAACGCATAGGCCAGTGCGCGTATCAGAATGCCCGCGTTACCAGCAAATGCTGACAATGTTCCTATGCTATCGGGCAAATCTTCTTGACCTAACCAGCGATAGTATGGCTTTGCCGCATCATCTGCCGATGCTTCTTTCGCAACCACAGGCAACGGCAAATGCGGTAACAAACGCTCACTCACGCCCACTGGCCCGGCACCCGGGCCACCACCGCCGTGTGGCGTGGCAAAGGTTTTATGCAGGTTCATATGCAACACATCAAAGCCCATATCGCCCGGCTTTACCTTGCCCAAAATTGCATTGAGATTGGCGCCGTCGTAGTAGAGTAATCCCCCTGCGTCATGCACCGTCTCGGCTATTTCTTTGATCTGTCTTTCAAACACGCCACACGTCGATGGGTTGGTCATCATCAATCCTGCGGTTTGCGGCCCAACGCAGGCCTTAAGAGCGGCTAAGTCGACGTCACCGTCTTTGTTTACCGGCACTTCCGTGACCTTAAAACCACACATAACCGCTGTTGCTGGGTTAGTACCATGGGCGGCGTTGGGCACAATGATTTCTGTTCGTCCCTCGTCGCCGCGGGCTTGATGGTAGGCTCGGATCATGGCAACACCGGCGAATTCGCCTTGGGCACCAGCCATAGGCGCCAACGACACCCCTTGCATGCCAGTAACGTCGCGCAGTATTTCCTGTAAATCGTATAGGCAGGCCAAATGTCCCTGGCTTACGGATTCGGGAGCCAGCGGATGCCGGCCTAAAAATCCTGGCAAGCTGGCGGCTTTATGCGCGCCACGTGGGTTGTATTTCATGGTGCAAGAACCCAGCGGATAAAACTGGGTATCAATTGAAAAGTTTTTACGCGAAAGGTTGGTGTAATGCCGTACCGTTTGCAGTTCAGATACCTCAGGTAGCTTCGGCGCTTCTGTCCGCAACAGACACTGCGGCAGATCCGCAAGAGACTGGTCACTGGTGCCATCGACCCGTTGCGCACTGGCGCGGCGGTTTTGACGACCGATCTCAAAGATTGTGCGGCCCTGCTGAGCTTGGCTTTTCGGATTAATTTTATTTACTGGGTTCTCAGGATTCATTGTGTTCATTTGTTAGCCCTCACTTGTTGCGGCCAGAATGCGCTTAAATGATTCTGCATAGTGTTGTAACTCCGGCTCAGTGCGCTTTTCAGTCACCGCAACCAGCAATCCATGTCCCGCGTCGTTGACACCAGCGATGGGAAAATCCGCTAGATCAAGACCCGCAAGCACTCCTTCGCTAATCATGGCGTCGATCAGGGTCTTGGCGGGCAGCGGCAATTTAAGCGCGAATTCATGGAAGCAAGGACCGCTGAACATTGGCTCAACACCCGGGCATTGCAGCAGTTTGTCGCGTAACTGATTCGCCTTTTCATGACAGGCCACCGCGGTTTCTCGAATTCCCTGGTAGCCCATGAGGCTCATATAGATCGTGCCTGCGGTGACTAACAGACCTTGGTTGGTGCAGATATTAGAAGTCGCTTTGCCACGCCGAATATGCTGCTCTCGCGCTTGCAACGTAAGGGTGTAGCCCACTCGCCCCTCTAGGTCTTGGGTGCGGCCAATCACTCGTCCTGGCAATTGACGCATCAACGCGCCGCGACTGCATATGAAGCCGAAAGAAGGCCCGCCAGATGCCATTGGCACGCCAAATGGTTGGCCGTCACCGCAAACAATGTCCGCGCCGTTTTCACCCCATTGGCCAGGCGCTTTCAGCACTGCCAAAGTCATTGGATTGGCTACAGCAATGACTAACGCTCCTTGCGCGTGCGCCCAATCTGTAAGAGCGTCCACATCTTCAAGCAAACCAAAAAAGTTTGGCTGCTGTACGACTATGGCTACAGGTGGCTCTGCGCCCACCGACAACGCGTCGCAATCGAGTACTCCATCGTCTTGCAGCGGCAACATTTCTATCGCCACGTTTTGGTTATGCACTATGTTGCGCGTGGTCTGGACATAATTGGGGTGCACTGTTTGCGCCACCAGCACTCGCCCAGACTTATTCTTCTTATTGGCGCGAACTGCCATTAAAACGGCTTCGGCAAGGCCACTGGCCCCGTCATAGACCGAAGCGTTGGACACTTCCATACCTGTCAGCGCCGTCATCATCGATTGGTATTCGTAGATAAGTTGCAGCGTGCCTTGACTCGCCTCTGCCTGATACGGCGTGTAAGCGGTCATAAACTCCCCTCGCGCGGTTAGGTCCCAAACCGCGGAGGGAATGTGATGATCGTAGCTGCCGGCACCAAGAAAACAGGTGTAACCCTGGTCTTGCTCCGCCCGAGCTGCCATAAATTGCAGCATTTCTAGTTCGCTCTTGCCTTCTGGCACTGCGTTCAGCTGATCACTGACGAGTTCTTGCGGTATTTCATCAAACAGCGCGTCGATATCGGCAACACCGATTTCGCTTAGCATCTCTGCGACATCTGTTTCGGTATGGGGAATGAAGGGCATGATTTCTCCTGACGTTCGCTGTCGACTCCGACGACAGCTGTCTTTTAGTTATTTATTCCACAACAATGTTGTTAGTGATCCTCTGCCTCGCACACTTCCCCGTAACCCTCAGCGTCTAACAACTCCTCCAGCTCACCTAAGTCCGCTGGCTGCATCTTGAAAAACCAGCCGTCTGCGTAAGCGTCTGAGTTAACCGTTTCTGGCGCATCCTCCAACGCTTCATTCACTGCACAAACAGTACCGCTAATGGGCGTATATATATCCGATGCCGCCTTAACCGACTCTACAACGCCGGCTTCGTCGCCCGCCGCGATGACCTGATCTATCTCTGGCAACTCTACATAGACCACATCACCCAATGCGTCTTGGGCGTGGTCGGTAATGCCTACCGTTACCGTGCCGTCTTCCTCTAACCGCGCCCACTCGTGGGTCGCTGCGTACTTTAAGTCACTTGGAATATCGTTCATGGGCTTATCTCTGCCTGCTGAAATTGAAATCTATCGCGCTCTTCAGGGGTGCATTTTCTTACCATTGCGGACAAATGGCGGCTTGCACAATGTCGCTATCTTGCGCTTGCCGCGAATGTCTACCGCGCACTCACCACTGGCAGCTTTCGGCACTCGCGCTAGCCCGATACTGTACTCCAAGCTAGGCGAATATGTCCCGCTCGTGATCACTCCTGGGCCTACGTCTGTGTGCACAACTTGGCCGTGCCGCAATATGCCTTTATCGCGCATGATCAAACCAGTGAGTTTCTGATCATTGTGTTGCCGCTCTGCCGTGAGCGCTTGGCGGCCAATAAATTCGCGCTCTTGCGGTTCCCAAGCAATCGTCCATGCGATGTTGCTCGCAAGTGGCGAAGTCTGCTCATCGAGGTCTTGACCATACAGATTCAAGCCTGCTTCCAAGCGCAGCGTATCGCGAGCACCAAGCCCTGCAGGAACTACCCCAGCATCACGTAAGTGCCGCCACAATTTTACGCCGGCGGCTTCAGGCAACATGATCTCAACACCGTCCTCGCCGGTATACCCAGTTCGTCCGATTAGCCATTCGCCATGCGGCATAGCATAAAACGGCTTTAAGTCAGCTAAGCCGGACACAGCTTCGACTTCGAGCACCCGCTGAATGGCTTGCGGACCTTGTACCGCGATCATGACCTGCGGTTTGTGCTGGAACTCCGCGTCTGCCACAGCATGACGCTGCATCCACGCCAACACTTTGTCTCGAGTGGAAGCATTGACGACGCAGCGGAACCCTTCCGGCAATCGGTACACAATCAGATCGTCTATGACGCCAGCTTGGTCATTGAGTAATGCACCGTAGAGCGCCTGATAAACATTAAGTTTGGCGACATCGTTCGCCACCAATCGACGCAACAACGACTGGGCTTGAGATCCGTGCACATCAATAATCGTCATATGCGAGACATCAAACATGCCGGCGTCTTGGCGAACTGCCATATGTTCCTCGATCTGAGAACCATAGTTGACCGGCATCATCCAACCTGCGAAGTCCACCATTTTACCGCCACAGGCCAGGTGCTCTTGGTATAAGGGCGTTTTCGCCGCCTCTGTCCTCTCAACCACTGTTTACTCCACTCAACTAAATTAAACGCCCTTCTGCGTCGCTCAGATTTCCATCAGCCGCAGTAGCAGACTCTTTTAACAGTTCGCGTCCGCCTAACGCTTCGAGCATGAGTTGTCGCTTTAACCAACCCATTTTATTCACCCGACCCACGCCAATATTCCGTACCCAACTTGTTAGCGGATCCGGCTGGCCATATAACACTTGTAAACCGCTAAGCAGGCGTAACATCAGTTGCGACTTCAGCAAGCGCTGACGCGCGAATTTTGCAAAACCTGCTGGATCCAATTGTCCCGCCATGGCATCGACTGCGGCGAGCACAGCGCGCGCGTCCTCGAAACCTAAATTCACGCCCAAACCTGCCAGCGGGTGCACCACACGTAACGCATCACCAATGAGCAATACCCGCGGCCGAGGCTGGGCCGTTTGCGCTAGCTGTTGTTGCAACGGAAAACTCTGACGCGTGGCCACTTCGGTGACAGCGCCGAGTCTATATTCCAACGCCTGACTGATGCGCTGACAAAACTCTGCGTCGCTGGCAGCAAGATTCGCTTGCAACGATTGTTCTGATTGCGACCACACCACCGAACATTGATGTTTGTGCTTGCTTGGCAAAAACGCCAGCGGTCCATCAAGTAGAAAACGCTGCCAGGCCGTGTCTTGGTGACTCTGCTCGGTCGCAACCACGGTCGTCAACGCGACCTGCCCAGTCGGCCAGGTCTGCGTGGGTACCTGTAACAAGTTACGGACGCCAGAACGAGCGCCATCCGAGGCAATAAGCAGATCAGCTTCAATGCTGCGTTGAGCAAGACCCAGCGACACCGAATCTACACCGTGTTGGACGCTCCCAATCTCGCCGAAGACTGTCTCAATGTCGGGTGTTGCATCGATTTTTTGCCATAGCGCGGTCAGCAGCGGCGCGACCTCGCTTATCCAACCTAAACTCTCTAAGTTAAGGTCACGAGCAGCAAAATGCAGTGAATTGACGCCCCATTGTTCCCACACGTGCATTGCTTTGAATACGCCTGCTTGACCGGGCCAATCCACAACACTTTCGATCAGCTGCCTTGAGCCATGAGACAAAGCAACGTTGCGAATGTCGATACCCAAACCCTGGGGGCCTGGGGTCGGACGCGCGCGATCGACTAACGAAATTCGAAAACCACGTTGCTGCAACGCAAGGGCAACAACCGCGCCTACTAGCCCGCCTCCTACGATGACGATATGTCTGGTGGGCTGCATCACGATCTCGTCAACGCTTCGATCGCATCGATTGTTTTTGGTACTTTCCGGCTCAACACTCGACTGCCGTCGGCGGTGATTAACACGTCGTCTTCTATGCGTATGCCAGTGCCTCGAAACGCCTCTACGGCTCTGGGATCGGTGGCTTCTGAGGTCACGTAAATACCCGGTTCCACCGTCAATACCATCCCAGGCTGCAGCGGTCGCCACTGATCTGCCAACCGATAGTCACCCACATCGTGCACATCTAGGCCCAACCAGTGACAGCTTTTGTGTGGACAATACTGCAGGTAAGTTTCGTTTTTGAGGTTGTCCTGCACTGTGCCCTGGAGCAATCCCAATTTTAGCAATCCTTCGACCATAACCTTGATCGCAGCTTGGTGAGGAGCGTTGAACGATACTCCCGGGCGGCATTCAGCAATCGCGGCTTCGTTGGCCGCCAATACAATTTCATAAAGCGCCCGTTGCGGCGCGGAGAATTCACCCAAGACCGGAAACGTGCGGGTAATGTCGGCAGCGTAGTGCTGATATTCACACCCCGCATCGATCAACACTAAATCGCCATCGCGCAGCGGCTTGTTGTTGTCGGTGTAATGCAACACACAGGCGTTATTGCCGCTACCAACGATGCTGGGGTAGGCACTGTGTCTGGCGCCGTTGCGCATGAATTCGTGGACTAATTCAGCCTCCAACTGGCCTTCTGTTAGCCCGTCGTGGCAATTTCGCATGGCCCGCATATGCGCTGCAGCCGTTATGTCTGCGGCCTGCTGCATCAACTCGATTTCCGCATCGCTTTTGATCAGGCGTTGCTCGTGTAACAAATGCTTGAGGGATACAAATTCTCCCGGCGGAATCGCTCCGCCGGCTTCGCGGCTGCGAATTGTCGCCACGTATGCCAGCAGCTGCTGATCAAAAGCCGGATACTCGCCCATAGTCAGATAAATGCGTGGTCGGCCCTCTAACAGCCCGGGCAAAATGTCGTCCAAGTCTGCGATCGGAAATGCATCGTCTACAGCAAAGCGCTCTGAGGCCCGTTCGGGACCACAAATACTTCCATCCCATCGCTCCGCTCGCGGGTCGCGTTCTCGACAGAATAGGATAACTTCGCCTTGCGGACGCTGTGGGATCAGCACCAGTAATGCGTCTGGTTCCTCGAATCCACACAGATACAACATATCGCTGTCCTGCCGAAAAGCAAAGTCGATGTCGCGATTGCGCCGCTGCATCCTCGCCCCAGGGACCAAGGCGATGGACCCCGGCTCCATTGCCGCCATCAAGGTGCGTCGACGCTGGCTATATTCAATGAGCGAAATTGCTGCTGTGGCGGTAGAAGCGCTCATTGCGCCACATCTGTCCCAGCAGACGGTTGCTGCTCTTCTAACAACGCCAAAACAAGTAGTACGCTGACACGAACGTACTCGTAAATTTCGCTAAAGGATTCCTCGTCCTGCGCCGCCTCGGTATCCGCGTCCTCGAAATCCACGTCCGATCCCATGCTCGACAATGTCGCGAAGTCACGAATAATTTCTTGAATATCTACTGGTAAATTATCCCGCCCAGTGGTGTTCCCTGCTGCAAAACCACTGAGAAAACTGCCACACCACTCCGCAAGATCGCCAACCCGCTGCGTTAGCGGTTCATCGTCATCGGCAATGAGCGGCCTGAACCCAAGATCTTCGTCTCGTAGGTTCGCCAAACTGTCATCAACAAAATCGAGCACAGCTCCTTCATCTGTCAGCGCCTGGTCACCGGCCAGAGCGACCAGCTCGCTGATCGGAAACTCCTCTATGACTGGACACGCTGATGCCGCCAGAAACCCTACTACCATGCCGTGGAGTTCTTGGTGGGATAGCGTGAACGACGCTGCTTGCGCTTTGAGTTCTAGATCAGACAACGGCTGGGGACTACACAATAAACTTCAAAGGGCGCAAACTATTGCGCACTGTCAGCGGAAATACCAGTGCACCTCCATGAACGTTGTAACCGATCAATCTGAGCAACTTGATCAATTGTCGCGTCGTATTGACGATTTGATTGCATTGACCGAAGTTCTGACCACAGAGAACCGCGCGTTACGCGCGCAGCAACAGCAATGGAGCCAGGAGCGCGCCAAGCTTATTGAAAAAAATCAAACCGCCACTACCAGTGTTGAGGCCATGATCACCCGACTCAAATCCCTGGAACGTGGTTGATCCTTAATTATCCACGTCTTTTGCGGGTCCTCGCTTTATGAGCAACGAAAATACCACTCTGACCGTCACGATCGTCGGCAAGGAATATCAGGTCGCCTGCCCCGTTGGTGAAGAAGACTCGCTACGCGAGGCTGCCCAATACCTACACAGCCTGATGGAGTCTATTCGCTCTTCTGGCCGTGTCGTTGGATTAGATCGCGTGGCAGTTATGGCGGCGCTGAATATCAGCAATGAGTTATTGCAGAATCGGCGCGAGCACGCTGCCGCCGATGCGCGGGTGACTGCACAAGTACAGAAGCTCAGCGATCGGGTGGCGGACGCGGTGAGCGCCAACAAGCAACTGCAACTGTAAACCGCCATGGGCGCAACCGCTGCCCGCGACAACCTCTGGCTTCCATGTCGCCCTTTTAGCTGTCCGGTTATCTGTTTTTTTCCCGTTTCTTTACTCGAGGACTTCGACAAAGAACCACAAGTGCCGCAACGATCAGTGCGAAAAGTAATCTGTGGCTGAACGAGCTGGTCGAACTGCCGGTCGTCCATGCATGAGTTAATAAGAGCAACCGTAATAATTTGCCGCTATACTGCGCGACGTTCCTGGGGTGTTTGCCAGTGGTCGCGTCCTTGAGCCGTTATAAAAACCTCAGGAGATTCTTTCGTCTTGCCAGTGTGCATGCCCAACGAGATGGGTCGCCTTCGGTCTGACTGGGGTCTCCGCCTTGAATCGCAACGGTTCAGGGCAAACCAACAGCGGCATTGCCGGGAACACTTTTTTTACTGTGATGACGCTTGTGGCAAACCGGCCTTCTTTACGCACCCGCTACCGAACGCTGCGCCAGCAGTTAGACTCCCAGTCGCGCGCCGATAAAACTATTCGTATCAATAATCATCTCCGTGAACTCGTGCCACAGCAGGCACGCAGCATCGCTGCGTATCTGGCAAGCCCGGAGGAAGCTTGCGTGCGTGCCTTTATTAGGACGGCTTGGCAGCGGGGCCAAGCTGTGTTCCTGCCGTGTATTGATAAAAACCCACGGATGATGACATTTCGACACTACGATCGAGATGAGCCACTGCGGAAAAACCGTTTTGCTTTGTTAGAACCTGAGCCGCACAACGACTCTGCCGTGGCGAGCGATCTGGATTGCGTGTTGTTACCGCTGGTGGCCTTTGATGATACCGGCACTCGGCTGGGTATGGGTGGCGGCTATTACGATACTTTTTTTGCCGACCCAGGCAGTAGGCCGCCACTTGTGGGCGTTGGGTTTTGCGAACAACGCGCCGCTGACCCCCTGCCCCAAGCTGCTTGGGATGTACAACTCGACGCGGTGGTCACTGATTTAGGCGTCGTTCAATTCCAACAAAGAGAAGCAATATGGCGGTAAGAAAAATTATCCGTATGGGTCATCCCAATCTGCGCCGAGTAGCACAACCGGTTCCCCCAGAGAACATTGGCAGCCTAGAGATGCAGCGCTTACTCGACGACATGACCGATACCCTGCACGACTACGGTGGCATCGGCTTAGCCGCCCCACAAATAGATGAAAACCTGCGCCTGGCGATTATCGAAATACCCGGCGGCCCTAGCCGTTATGGTGATATTGAAGCAATGCCTTTGACGGCTTTTTTTAATCCGGTGATCGAAGTCTTGGATGAGAGTCGCGAAGGCTACTGGGAGGGGTGCTTGTCCGTTCCAGGGTTGCGCGGCTATGTGCAGCGGCCTCAACACATTCGCGTGCGTTACATTAACCAACACAGAGAGTCTGCGGAACTAGAGCTGCAAGGTTTCCTCGCCACCGTTATGCAGCACGAATTCGACCACCTCGATGGACGCCTCTACATCGATCACATCAGTGACACCAGCAAACTCGCTTTCGAGGAAGAATGGCTTCGCCATCATGTCGAACACTGACCGCGCTATTGTAAAAACATCTTGTAGGCTGGATTGTCTTGCTCCGACCAAAAGCGATAACCAATTTCTTTAAGGTATTTGTTTAACGCAGGCTGATCTTTTTGCGTTCCGGCGAACCCAACCAATACGCGCCCCCAGGCAGAACCGTGGTTGCGGTAATGAAACAAGCTGATGTTCCAATGCTGGCCCAAACCAGTGAGGAATTGCAGTAACGCGCCTGGTCGTTCGGGGAACTCGAAGCGATACAGCAGCTCATCGTCGCTTAGCGAACTGCGTCCGCCAACCATATGTCGGACATGCAGCTTCGCTGCCTCATTCTCCGTCATGTCTAAGACTGAGTAGTCTCTTTGTTGCAAACTCGCGACGACTTCCAGACGGTCCGCTAACGAATCGACTCGCAATCCAACGTATATGTGCGCGTGCTGTGAATCAGCGAAGCGGTAATTAAACTCGGTTACCGCACGTCGCCCGAGCGCCTTACAAAAGCGCAAAAAGCTACCTGGGGTTTCGTCAATGTTCACCGCTAAGATCGCCTCGCGTTCCTCGCCTACCTCGGCTCGCTCAGAGATATGACGCAAGCGATCAAAGTTAACGTTAGCGCCACTGACGATTGCGACCGCAGAGCCAATGCCACGGGCAGTCGCCAAGTAACGCTTCATACCAGCAATAGATAGCGCCCCAGCAGGTTCAGATACACAACGCGTGTCTTCAAAAACATCTTTAATCGCAGCGCATATCTCGTCAGTGTTCACCAACACCACATCGTCCACATATTGCTTTGCAATTTTGAAGGGCGCAGCACCAACCTGAGCCACGCTCACACCATCAGCAAATAGATCTAACTGATCTGCCGGCAGTCGTACGCGTTTACCGGCTGCTCGCGCAGCGTGGAGACAAGCAGAGCCTTCAGCCTCAACACCGATAATCTTTGTCTGTGGGTGAAGATATTTGACATAAGCCGCAATCCCTGCGATCAACCCACCGCCACCCACGGGTACAAAAATGGCGTCCAAGGTTCCCGGGTATTGGTTGACGATTTCCATACCGATAGTGCCTTGGCCGGCGATAACGTCGACATCATCGTATGGCGGAATGTAAATCAGCCCGTTCGTCTCAGACAACTCAGCTGCGTGGGCAGCTGCTTGGTCATAGTTGTCGCCGTACAATATGACTTTGGCCCCGCGCCCGCGTACTGCATTGACCTTGATGCTCGGCGTATTTCGCCCCATCACTATGGTGGCTTTGATGCCCAGACGCTGCGCCGCCATTGCAACACCTTGAGCATGATTACCGGCCGATGCAGTGATGACTCCGCCACCAAGCTCGGCTTTGGTAAGCTGACTGATCTTGTTGTAAGCCCCGCGCAATTTGAAACTGAATATGGGCTGCAAGTCTTCGCGCTTGAGTCGCACATCGACACCTAAGCGCTCGCTCAACAAACTTGCGCGAGTCAGGGGTGTTTCATCTGCTACTTCGTAAACGCGAGAGGACAGAATTTTCTTTACATAGGTTTCTAACATGTCACCATTTTCCTCGTTATCGCGGCCGGGAGCCAGCCATTAGCAGCAACAAATCTGTAGCAACGGATCCAGAGCAGGCCTTGAAGCGGCAAGCTGCAGAGGCCGCTGTCGAGAAAATCAAACCGTTACTCACCGGCAAGAGCATTGTTGGCGTTGGCACAGGGTCCACCACAAATTGTTTTATCGACGCGCTCGCGCCCATTAAACACACCTTCGACGCAGCGGTATCGTCCAGTGACGCGTCCACAAAGCTGCTCGAAGCGCTGGGCATTACCGTGATCGACTTGAACTCGGCGCCAAGCTTGGACGTTTACGTCGACGGTGCCGACGAACTCAACGACGCCAAGCAGTTGGTCAAGGGCGGCGGTGCCGCGCTGACACGGGAAAAAATCGTTGCCGATGCTGCAGATACCTTTATCTGTATCGCCCACGAGAGTAAACGTGTGCCACAACTGGGTGGTTATCCGTTACCCGTCGAAGTCATTCCGATGGCCAGAAGTTCGGTAGCTAGACAACTTCTGGCACTGGGCGGACGACCTGAGTGGCGCGAGGGCGTAGTTACCGACAACGGTAATTGGATTCTCGACGTCCATGACCTAACGATTACCGAGCCAGTGTTACTGGAGTCGCGCATTAACGACATTGCCGGCGTGGTTTGCAATGGTTTGTTTGCAATTTCGCCTGCAGATTGCGTCATCCTAGCGACCTCACAGGGCATCGTCGAAATTAGCTAGTCTGCTACAGGTAGCAACTTATTCGGATTAAATATCTGGTGCGGATCAAATAACTCTTTGAGACCTCGCATCAGTTCGATCTCCTCAGGGCTGCGAGAATAGTCAAGAAAATCGCGTTTCAGCAGACCTACCCCATGTTCTGCAGAAATGCTGCCGCGCCGATCTGCCACTAAGGAAAAAATATTTGGACTCATTGCATGTCCATGATGGAAGAACTCGTCCACACTCATCTGCTCGGGGCGCAAAATGTTTAGATGCAAATTGCCGTCGCCGATGTGTCCGTACCAGCACACTTCAAAATTTGGGAAGCTCTCTGCAACATATTGGTCAACCTCCTCGAGGAACTCGGGTACTTCGCTGATGCGTACTGATAGGTCGTTTTTATAGGGCGTGTAGGGGGCAATGGCTTCTGATATGCCCTCTCGCAGTTGCCATAGCGCCGCGGCTTGAGCTTTTGATTGACTGACAACGCCATCGCTTATCCAGCCTGATTCTAAGCAGGCAACGAATGCAGCTTCGGCAGCAGCATTCGCTGATGAATCAAATTCTACCAGGACGTAAAAGGCTTCAGGCTGTTCCAGCGGTGCCGGCAAATCACGATGCGCACGCACTTTTTCCAACGCCACATCCGAGAAAAATTCGAAAGCCGAGGGGTTCAGATGGGCGTTGAAAGTCGTCAGTATGCTTAACAAGTGGCTCACCTTAGGCACGCCTAAAACCATAACTACCTGAGGCTCCGGCGCTGTGGTGAGCTGCACATCGATTTCGGCCAGCAGACCCAGAGTACCTTCGGAGCCAATCATTAAATGCCGGAAGTCATAGCCTGTAGCATTTTTGACGAGGCCAGCGTTGCAGTCGAGCAACGCACCAGTACCGGTGACAACTTTTAACCCCGCGACCCAGTCTCTAGTCAGTCCATAGCGGATGACCTTAATGCCCCCGGCATTGGTCGAAACATTACCGCCAATTTGGCTAGACCCGGATGAAGCGAAATCCACCGGGTAAAACAGCCCTTGCTGGTGGGCGAACTCCTGCAATTTGGCGGTCACCACCCCAGGTTGGCAGGTGACGATGCGATCTTCAGCGGAAAAATCCAAAATTTTATTCATGCGGTCAAATGACACCACCACTTCGCCTAGGCTGGCAACGGCTCCACCCGACAGACCAGTACGCCCACCGCTGGGTACTAACTTTAGACCAGCATCAATGGCATACCGCACAAGCTCTTGCAATTGCTGTATGGATTCAGGAAATACAATTGCGCTCGGCGCTACACTAAAGCCATTTGTCCAATCTTTGCCCCAGTGCTGAAGACTGGCGTCGTCTGTACGGATTTGCTTATCGCTAAAAATTTCTGTTAGCACCAAGAGCCTCTTTTACGTCTACTTTGCGGTTCGATTAGTGCCGTCGCCTTACCAACAACACTCGGCGTCCAACCAATCCCAGATCACCTGCCTGACCGCCGGAGTTTCGTTCACCAAGTGATGGCGGGCGTGGGGAATTGTCAAAACACTGGCTGCTGGATACCGCCGAGCCAACACTGGCAGGTTATGTCGATAGCTGACAGTCTTATCATCAAAACCGTGCACTATCTTCGCTGCAACTCGGCTGCCCGGATAGCCCTCGAAGCGGGTGAACCAATCCACCATCGCCTGAACCCAAGCCACGGGCAACGTTTTCGCCTGCAGTGGGTCTGCAGCCAAGAAAGCTGTAAACGCTTCTGGCATGTTACTGCGTAGATCACGGGGTCGCGCTCGGATCCAGCGCTTGATCAAGGCGAAGTACCAGCGCAACAGCGGCCAACCATATGGCCGAACTAACGGCGCCAAGAGAATGAACGCACCCTTGGGAATCAACGCCTTTTGCTGTTCGTACTCCATGAGCACAGCACCGCCCATGCTTTGACCGATCCAGTGGGTGGGCTCACAGCCGATAATGTCCTCGGCTAATGCGTGTATGCAGGCCAAAACCTCGACGTACTGCTGAAAGTTATCAATAGTCGCCTGTTGGCCTGTTGAGAGGCCGTGACCAACGTGATCAAAAATCAACACGCCGATGTTGCGGTGGAGTAGCTGCTGAATCAGGTGACCGTAGAGGCCAGTATGGTCGTAATACCCATGACAAACTAATGCCCAACATTTTGTTTGCGCGGGCCGAAACGTTTGTACGGCAATACGCTCACCCCCCAGCGCCACTACCCCTATGTTGCGCGTGACGCCAGCGAAGTCCAAAGCATAAAACGCATCGTACGCTTGCAACGCTAGTCCGTCCGCTAAGCTGTAGCCACCGTCATCCACAGGACAGCAGGCCAGGCTCGCCATGAGGTCGGCGTCACTAAATGGGGTTTTTCCGCGACGCTCCAACACGCTGATCAGACTTTCTCGCTGCAGCGCTGTTATTGAATCACTTGATTTAACGCGCCAGACAAATACTGGTCGTGCATAGCATCGAGCGAATGCGGTTTAATTTTATGGGCCTGTCCCTCCGTGCCAAACGCCTGGTATCGATCCACAACCACCGCTTTCATTGCCGCCGTTGATGCGGCCAAATACTTTCTTGGGTCAAATTCCGCTTTGTTAGTGGCCAAGAACTTTCGAATCGCCGCTGTTGATGCCAAGCGCAGATCGGTGTCGATATTGACCTTACGCACACCGTGCTTAATTCCTTGCTGTATTTCAGCTACCGGTACGCCATAGGTTTCTGGAATCTCGCCACCATATGCGTTGATTTCTGCCAGCAAGTCTTGGGGTACGGACGAGCTTCCGTGCATCACCAGATGAGTATTTGGCAGGCGACTGTGTATCGCTTTGACCTGCTCGATCGCAAGGATGTCACCAGTGGGCGGTCGACTGAACTTATAGGCGCCATGCGACGTACCTATGGCGATGGCCAAGGCATCAACGCCAGTTTTCTGCACAAAGTCCGCGGCTTGTTCAGGGTCTGTCAGCATCTGCTCCATCGACAATGTTCCCTCAGCACCAACGCCGTCTTCTTCTCCCGCCAAACCCGACTCTAAGGAACCCAGACAGCCTAACTCTCCCTCCACAGAGACACCGCACGCATGCGCCATATCTACTACACGCCGGGTTACATCGACGTTGTAGTCGTATTCCGCGGGGGTTTTCTGATCTTCCAACAAAGATCCATCCATCATGACGGAACTGAAACCCAATTGAATTGAGCGCTGGCAAACCGCCGGCGATGCACCGTGATCTTGGTGCATGACGACTGGTATGTCTGGAAATTCTTCGATCGCGGCCAAAATAAGATGTCGCAAAAAAGTCGGTCCTGCATACTTTCTCGCGCCGGCAGACGCTTGCACGATAACCGGGCTTTGAGTTTCTGCTGCGCCTTCCATAATGGCTCGCATCTGTTCTAGGTTGTTGACGTTAAACGCGGGAACGCCATATTCGTTTTCTGCAGCGTGGTCTAGTAGTTGCCGCATGCTAATAAGAGCCATTGTTTTCTCCTGCTCGCCAAATCCGATTTAGTTCCATACCCAACTTACCCAGCTCCACGAGCCGCTAGCACCTCTACAGCCGGCAACACTTTGCCCTCGACAAATTCCAAGAAAGCGCCGCCGCCAGTTGAGATGTAAGACACGCCTTCGGTCACCGCATATTTGTCGAT
>MDTB01241312.1_pt1 | contig 21017 bp, 27 predicted proteins | sample 811161 | NCBI WGS metagenome assembly MDTB01 (sample SAMN05326650, study PRJNA326480) | marine metagenome | isolation source: seawater | place: Mediterranean Sea | collected 2009
AAAAACACAGCCCTCATTTTAAGCCACCTTAATGGCAGCGTCGCCAATTGCTTTAACCGTACAAGCATTACCCCTGCACGTTCACGCCTATGCCAAAACAATAAGCAAGCGCAAGAATTCCTTAAATGGTTTGAAGGATCGGTTGTCTGTGACAAACGCGGCTATCCGCTTGTGCAATATCACGGTTCACGCTGCGACCTCGGCGACACAAATTTCTTCCCTTATAGCCATTTCGGCAATGTCGATGCCGCTAACGGCTTTACAGGGTTCAATAAACACGCGCCGAATACTGCCGCCGAAGATCGTGGCGGCGTAGTTTACCCCGTCATCCTCAACATTAAAAATCCGCTTGGCATCCCCGATATCAGCGTTCACCCAATATGGAACATTATAGATCATTTAAACAAATGGGGCATTCTAACCAACGCCGAGGCTAAATGGATCAACACCGCCGAGGATAATCAAGCCAAGCACCCTGCCTGTGACCATCCAGACCACCTTGCCTACATACAGCGCGAATACCCCAACCAGCTTTTCGCCCATTACCGCTTAGAAGATTGCTCAGAAGATTTTTGGAAAGCAGAGCGCCTAACCCAAACCTTAAAACAAAAAGGTTATGACGGCATCGCCTACACCAACACATATGAATATAGCGGTCACACAAGCTGGATCGTTTTCGACCCCACAACCCAAGCCATGCCCGCCACACAGGTCGCCGCCAAAGGCGTCCCCGTAACGCATAGCCGTAATTTTAAGATGGTGAATACTGGCGCGCAAAGTTACGATACAATCGCGCGCCATATTGACACCTTAAAGCCGCAGAAAAAGCTGAACGGCGTTTAGCTTACTTCGCTTCGTCCACCGCAAAATGATGCCGCGTCTTATTCGCAAGCGCAACGAGGGATAGCATAACAGGCACTTCAACCAATACCCCAACAACCGTTGCCAGCGCCGCGCCAGAATTTAAGCCAAACAGGCTAATAGATACAGCAACCGCCAATTCAAAGAAATTAGACGTACCAATTAACGCCGCAGGCGCAGCTGTATTAAATGGCACGCGCCACATATACGCCCAACCATAAGCAATCGCGAATATGCCATAGCTTTGTATTAACAGTGGCACTGCAATCAACGCAATAATCAATGGCTTTTCAACGATTGTTTCTGCCTGAAAACCAAATAGTAACACAACAGTTGCAAGTAAGCCCATCACAGATAATGGTTTAACCTTCGCTGTAAAATGACTAATTCGCGCCTCACTTTGGGAACCATCCAACACCTTTCGCGTCAGATAGCCCGCCCCCAAGGGGATAAGCACATAAAGCACAACCGATAGCAACAATGTTTCCCACGGCACAATAATATCACTGACGCCTAGTAGCAGCGCCGCTATCGGCGCAAAGGCAAACACCATGATAATGTCATTCACCGACACCTGCACCAAAGTGTAATTAGCATCACCCTTAACAAGCTGGCTCCAGACAAAAACCATTGCGGTACACGGCGCAACGCCAAGCAAAATCATGCCTGCAATGTATTCTTTTGCGTCTTGTGGGCTAACCAAGCCTGCAAAAACATATTCAAAAAACAAGACGCCTAATGCCGCCATGGTAAAAGGCTTAATCAGCCAGTTTACGACCAGAGTAATACATAACCCCTTTGGTTTTTTCCCGACATCTTTAAGACTCGCAAAATCGATATTAACCATCATGGGGTAAATCATCCCCCAAATAAACACAGCCACGACTAAGTTCACGCGCGCATATTCCAATGCTGCAATCATCTGGAACAAATCAGGAAGCAGCAGCCCTAAACCTACACCAAGCGCAATACACAGCCCAACCCAGACGGACAAATAACGCTCAAACAGCCCCATTGGCGAATGATCAGCACTCATAGCAACTCACTTTCAATTCTTGTTTTCAGCATATTAAAGGCCTCATCAAAAGCCGCATTAATTTCATCTTCACTTCCCGTGACATAAGCAGGGTCAGGGGTCGCCCAATGTAGCTTTTCATGCCTACCAAGAAAAAGCGGACAGCTTTCAGATGCCGCAGCGTCGCATACTGTAACTACCAAATCAAAATCAGTGCTTTCAAACTCATCCCATGATTTACTACGCGGCGCGCCAGCCGCAACGCCGTGGCGTTGTAGCGTTTCAATTGATTTAGGATGCACATACCCCGCGGGCTTGCTCCCTGCGCTCACAGCCTTATATAGCCCTGCGCCTAGCTGGTTAATCAACGCTTCAGCCATGACCGAACGGCAAGAATTCCCCGTACATAAAACAAGTATATTTTTCATGATGACACCCCAGAATTTGCTGTATCTGCAATTTGTTTGGCAAGCTCTTCACTGCGCTCAGAATAACGGTTAACAAGTTCATTTGCGTGTGGGCGCAGCAATATTGTAAAGCGCATAAGCTCCTCCATCACATCAACAATGCGAGCATAATAAGCCGATGGCAACATGCGTCCATCATCATCAAACTCTTGATAAGCTTTAGCAACGCTTGATTGGTTGGGAATAGTCACCATACGCATCCAGCGTCCCAACACACGCAGCGAATTCACTGTATTGAAGGATTGCGAACCGCCACTAACCTGCATCACAGCCAATGTACGTCCCTGCGTTGGGCGTACCCCGCCCATATTTAACGGTAAGTGGTCTATCTGCGCCTTCATAATGCCTGTAATATTGCCGTGGCGCTCGGGGCTGCACCACACCTGACCTTCTGACCAGATCGATAATGCGCGCAGCTCTTGAACAGCAGGGTGATTGTCGCCATCCACTTGATCAGGCAATGGCAAATCGCGCGGGTCAAAAATACGCACATCCGCACCTAGATACTTTAATATCCGCGCCGCCTCTTCTGTTGCAAGGCGCGAATATGAACGCTGCCGCAATGAACCATAAAGCATAAGGATACGCGGCGCATGTTCCCCAGCGGGGATGAATGCTGGCGGCAAAATATCTTTGTTAAGAAGCGGCAAATCGTCAGGCGCATCAAGCGCTCTTAAAAACCGGAAGTCTTGCATCATAAGATTCTCCTTTAGCAACAATCAGCAAGCTCGATAATCGAACAGCCTTTTTTCTTATCTTCACGTATATTGGCAAATTCGGCGCTACAACAATCCTTGACCATGAAGCCAATTAAGTCCCGTACAACGTCAAAATTCGCAGCATAAATCACTGAGCGCCCTTCCTTCCGCGAAGTCACAACTCCCGCATGTAGCAAATGCTTTAAATGAAATGACATGGTGTTATGCGGCGTATCAAGTGCATCACTCAACGCCCCAGCTGGCAAACCTTGTGGCCCCGCCTTAACCAACAAACGAAACACCCTCAGCCGCGTTTCCTGAGAGAGAGTTCCATATATAATAATCGCTTCCTGTATGTCCATATGTCTAGAGATATAGACATATTAGAAAAAAGTCAATAAGTTCAATAAAACTAAACACAAAAAAGATGCGCGTACGTACAATGTGTAGGATTTAAAAAAATGGTCGGAACGAGAGGATTTGAACCTCCGACCCCTAAGCCCCCAGCTTAGTGCGCTAACCAGGCTGCGCCACGTTCCGTACCGTAAGAGTAGTTTGCTTGCAAAGTTTTTATCAAACTGCTAATAAGAAAGCAAGCAGACATATAGGATTTATAAAAATGACAACAATAAAAATGAAAAATGCCCTGCCCGCTTTAGCACTTTGTTTCGGCCTTGCTGCCCTTTCGGGCTGCGGTCATACTAACGACAACACTCATAACTGCCAAGGCGCAGCGGGTGAGAATGTATCCATTGAATGGGGTAAATTTTATGCCACAGCGCAAGTTAACCCTGCAAATGGTATCGGCTACGAAGTGACTGCAATGAACCGCTTTATGCTTGCAAGCCAGCATGTCAATAAGCTTGGCGGCAGCTGCGCGGCATGGACGCCACAATAAAAGCCGCACCATAAAAAAACGCCCCGCCTGATTTATCAGCCATGGGCGCTTATCATCTTTATAATATCGAATGCTTATTCGCCGACCATTGCGCGAAGCGCTTTTAGCTCACCAAGCATTGAACGCAACGTTGCGCGCTGCTGATCATTAAAGCCAATCCGGTCAGAAACGCCGTTATCATTGCCAGCATTGCTTTTGTGAACAACATCTTCTGTATGGCTGACATCAGAAATCTGCGCTGATTTATCAATCACCCGCAGGTTCATTTCAACGATTTTAGATTTGCTTTTCCCACGCAGTAATTTTTGCGCGCCCTTAATGGTGTAGCCTTGAACATGCAATAAATTATGCACGACCTCTAGAACTTCCATATCCTCTGGGCGGTAATAGCGGCGACCGCCACTGCGCTTTACTGGCTGAATTTGTGTGAATTTACCTTCCCAAAAACGTAGCACATGCTGCTGAACACCTAAATGCTCTGCAACCTCCCGAATTGTGCGAAACGCGCTGGAAGACTTCTTACTCTGACTTGATTTCGTTTTGTGCATAAGGTGTACCTTACTTTTATTCAACAAAAAGTTCCCTGTTTACACCCAACTATGAAACCTTAAATATTGCGCCGTTAACACAATCAAGGCCTGTACCGTTTTTACTTATTCATTTTTTCTTTAAGAATATGTGACGCACGGAAGATTAATACGCGGCGTGGCGTAATTGGCACCTCCTCACCCGTTTTCGGGTTACGACCAATTCTTTGTTTTTTATCACGAAGAGTAAAACTACCAAATGATGAAATTTTTACATTTTCACCATCGACTAATGCGTCTGATACTTCATTCAAAATATCATCAACAAACTCAGCAGACTCAGCTCTGGAAAGACCTACTTCTTCATATAGGACTTCAGCAAGATCAGCACGCGTAACAGTTTGTGTCATGGCAGATTTCTCCTCTTTGTAAAAAAAATATTATATACATACCGAAAGGTCAAGTATATCTAAATGAACATCCACAGCTATCATTTTGACATTTAAAGGAAAAAATTTTATTAACGTTTCGCTAATAAGCGAAAAAAACCACGAAAAATGCAAAGACAGCCTAAAAAAGACCTAGAAGCGCAGCAAAATAGCGCCCCAAGTAATGCCGCCGCCCAAAGCCTCAAACAGCAAAACCTCGCCTTTTTGGATTTTGCCGCTGCGGTTTGCATCGTCTAAGGCGAGCGGGATAGATGCCGCCGAAGTATTACCGTGATTTTCAAGAGTCACAACCACGCGGTCCATCGACACGCCAAGCTTCTTTGCTGCACTCTCGATGATTCGAATATTCGCTTGATGCGGAATAAGCCAGTCAATATCGGGCTGTTCAAGGTCACACACAGCCAGAACATCTTCGACCACTTCGCTTAAATAGCCAACGGCACGCTTAAAAACTTCCTTGCCCTGCATAACAATATGCCCACTGGCTTTGGTCGTGCTCACGCCGCCATCGGTATAGAGAATATCTTGGTATTTACCGTTAGCTTTCAAAACGCTGCCGTGAATACCACGGTCTGTCTTATCACCCTTGCCTTCTTGCGCTTCCAGCACCACTGCGCCAGCGCCATCACCAAACAACACGCATGTTGTGCGGTCTTCCCAGTTAAGGATAGACGACATGCGCTCCGCCCCAATGACCAAAACACGTTTTAACATGCCCGTCTTCATCATCGAATCCGCAACACTTAATGCATAAACAAAGCCTGAACACACGGCCTGCACATCAAAAGCAACGCCGACTGGCGCGCCAATGGCGTGCTGCACCTGAACCGCCACAGACGGGAACGTGCGGTCAGCAGTAGTCGTTGCGACAATTATGCCATCAATGTCTGACGCATCCGTACCTGCCATCTCCAACGCCTTCTGCGCCGCTTTAGTCGCCATATAACCGGCAGTTTCTGTATCATTTGAAATGTGACGGTTACGAATACCTGAACGCTGCACGATCCATTCATCAGACGTATCGACAATGCGTTCTAAATCTGCATTGCTCATAATTTTCTCAGGCAAATAAGAACCTGTGGCTGATATTACAGAACGGATAGTCATGAATTTATACGCTTTCTTCTTCGTCTATATCTGAGACAAAAAACGATTCTTGGCTCATTAGCTGTTCAATTTCAACGGCGACACGGTCATTAAAGCCGCGATGCGCAAGCTCTGCGGCAACCTTAATCGCATTGGCAAAACCAATATGGTCACTGCCGCCATGGCTTTTAACGCAGATACCATCAAGGCCGAGGAACATACCGCCATTATAATAACGCGGGTCGAGTTCTTTTTTGACTTTCTTGAATGAACGATAAGCCAAAAGCGCACCAAGCATTGCAAAAGGTGATGATTTAAACGCGCGGCGCATATAATATTCGGACATTTTGGCAACGCCCTCAGCAGTTTTCAGCGCCACATTCCCCGTAAAGCCATCCGTCACAATAACATCAGCGCGACCATTAGTAATATCCACACCTTCAACAAAGCCTAAAAATTTACCCGGAAGCTTTACTTTACTTAAAACCGCAGCGGTTTCACGCAGCATTTCGCCGCCCTTCATGTCTTCTGTACCGACATTCAAAAGGCCAATACGCGGCGCTGATATACCTTCAACAACGCGGGCATAAACTGCGCCAAGCACAGCAAACTGGGTAAGCATCTCAGTATCACAAACAATATTCGCGCCAAGGTCAAGCACCACAGTATCACGTGAAATTGTTGGCAAAACACTCGCAATGGCTGGGCGATGTATACCCGGCAGGCATTTAAGAACCATTTTGGCCATCGCCATCAACGCGCCCGTATTACCAGAAGATACTATGCAATCTGCGCGCCCTTCTTTAACCGCATTAATCGCAAGGCGCATACTTGACTGGCGCCCACTGCGCAGTGCAATGGCTGGCTTTTCATCGTTGGATATTGCTTTGTCTGTATGAACGACTTCACAGCGTTTACGCAAATTTGCGTAACGTGCGAGCACTGGGCGTATTTTTCCTTCGTCACCATAGATGACAAACTTTAATTCAGGCATTGTTTTAAGCGCTAAATCGGCACCTGGAATCACAGCTTCAATACCGTGATCTCCGCCCATAGCGTCCAAAGCAACTGTAAGATTAAAAGACATTAGGAATTCCCGAAATTATCAAATGAATTCTGAAAGAGACTCTTCAAAAGACCCATTACAAGCGCACATAATTGCACCAAAGTTTAAAACATGCAACCACAGAAAAAGCCACGGACGATGTGCCGTGGCGTTCTCCACAATTCTTAAACTTGCGCGACGAAATTAATCGTTGCTGCCTGCGATAACCTGACGGCCTTTATACATGCCTGTTTTAAGGTCGATGTGGTGACGACGCTTCGCTTCACCTGTGTTTTTGTCTTCAACCCAGTTTTCTACGGTCAATGCATCATGTGCACGGCGCATGTTACGTTTTGATTTTGATGTCTTACTCTTAGGTACAGCCATATCCTGCTATCCTCAATTTTTATACGTTGTAATTCGAAGGTTGGTAATAATGCATAATAATACAAAGTTCAAGAACTTTATTTATTTCTTATCATCTTTTTCTTCATTTTCGCCTTTTTCAGCGCCATCTTCTGCTAACTGGACTTTACTGCGCCATGAGGCAAGCTCCTGAAATGGGCTATACTTCTCAGAAGCCTCATCCTTGCCTTTCGTTTCAACCTCATCATCAAACAAAACCGAAACGTCACCAGATTTGATCTCAGGAATGTCTTCGCTTTCATGTTTAGGGTAAAGCGGCACAGCAAGCGCAAGAAACTGCATGACAAGCTCGCCCATGTTAATCACGCCGTCAACAACCGGCTCTGGGTCATCGCGCTCGTCGAGCATCGGCACTTCATCATGGCCGTGGCGCACTAACAAATCACTCTTCCCTTTTTCAAAGGATATCGCTTTATCCGTTTCCGAATAATACGCATCAAAAGGCTCTGCAATTTTGGTAACGACAGGCTTCAAACTCCGTACGCAGCTTTGCGTAATCTCAGCATATACTGTACCATTGACGTAGATCAGATGATTGTTTTTCGGACGGCAAATTTTGACTTCCGCGCGCAGCCCTTTGAGCGAATCAACCTTAAGCCACTCTGCAATATCCTCAAAATCCTCAGGAAAAGCGGCCATATCAAGGCTATCACGCTGGGTTGAGAGTTTATCAACGCGGTAAAATACATTCCAATGTGGGCATTCTTGTTCTTCTACACTCATTTACGCAGCGCTCTTTTCATTCATCAGTAATTCGTCATAGGCAGGAAGCGATAGCTCCCCAAGTAAAATTTCTTGATCTGTACGGCCCATAATGTGATTGGCTAGCGCCGTAATGACATCATAGCAAGCCGCAAGCTGCGAATCTGATTCATCCATTACACCTGAATACAAATTGCGGTTTAAAATATCTAATTTATCATCCATATTAAGCGTTTTGCCATTTTCATCCACACCGCCAATAAAGGCCATTTCATAAAAATGTGTACGGCCCTGAATGCCCTGCATCATGCGCTTCATGTGCTTTGGCACACCAAGATCACCGACGCCGCTTTCACGCAGGGAATAATCAAATTGACGGAACATCACATCAAAAAATCTCTGCGCCATAGCCTGTGATTCCTGCGTTTCCATCTGCTTAAGGCGAATAATAACAAAAGACGCGACCAATGAAATTAAATCAAAACGTCCTGTCATAGTATCAGGCACACCAAGCTCTTCATAAAAAGCTGGCGTACGAGAGAACTCGTTCACCGCACTCAGCATTTTTTGTGCGTGTGCTTTTTGTACTCTTTTTCTTTTAGTGAAAACCAAACCAAACATTGATTTTTTTACCTTCCTTGCCTAAATTCGCTAATAGATAATCTTTTTAGCATTAAGAACTATGTCATTTATAGTCTTAAATAAAACAATTTGCTCTGTTAAGGATATAGGCATGTTTATAAACACAAAAAATTTGCACGCAACCGTAATCTTGGTATTCGCCGCTTTAACCATCGCGGCATGCACACCGACGACCGCCAATCGTGGACACATTATTGAGCAAGAGGACTTAAGCGACATCATGGCAGGCCGCGACACGCAGCGCAGCGTTGTCAAGAAAATCGGCTCACCATCAACCATTTCGACGCTTGATGCTAATATCTGGTATTATATCGGCCTAACGACAGAAAAGCGTGGCATACTTGACCCCAAGCAAACAGGCAAAAAAGTCGTCCGCATCGAATTTGATGACGAGGGGAAAGTTTCTAAGGTTGCTGAAATCACGCAAGACAGTATTGATGTTCCGATATCAAAAGAAAAAACAAGAACTGGCGGCAATAAAGTCACCCTCGCGCAGCAGTTCTTTGGTAACCTTGGTAAGTTTAATACACCTACGAATGAATAAAGCGCCATAAAAGTAACACACAAAAGCATAGACATATAAAAAGCAGCTTATCACCCAAGCTGCTTTTTGTATTGAATCCCTATATAGTTTTTAAATCGGGCGCTGCTGCACAACTTGCAATAAAACATCTTGCACCACATCATCACCAAGCACCTTCTTCCCAATATGCCCTAAACGGTTTTTCAATATACCTACTTTGATAACATTACCATTCTGCATCCCCGCAGGGTTGTGAATAACGCCGTACATTTCTTGAATGAAGGCATCCTTAATGCGCGGCTGCATACTTCTAACGTAATCAGCGTCGTGTTGATCTTTAACTTCCAACGCAACAACAACACTAACAATTTGTGACAATCCGCTACGGTCCACGATTGGTAGTATCAACGGGTCAAGGCGGACAAACTCTACCGGAGCATCGCCATGACCGCTCTTTTTCTTTTTCGCGTGCTTCTCTTCAACCGTATTATGTTCGGTTGATGCCGCCTCAGCAGGTTTCTTTAGATAGATATAACCGCCGCCAGCGCCGCCGCCAAGCAGAAGAATTCCAACTAAACCTATTACAATTTTTTTCATCAACTAAACCCACTTTTATTTCATAAAACGAAATTCCTATACACCTTAAGGGAAATTCGTCACCACACTTACCTTACAAAGAATAGCCAAAAGAAATTAACGTCACGTTATGAAAAGATAAAATGCAATCTATTTTCGCATTAAACAGGAGAAAAAGGACAGACAAAACAAAACTATCTCTTTGCAAAACAAAGAGATAGAGAAAAATAAATAAAACTATGAATAATTTTTATCTGAGTAGTTTTCCAATAGCGTCAAGAACGCCATTAACCATTTTAGCTTCTTGCCCTGCATAGAATGCGTGGGTTACATTAATATATTCATTAATGATAATCGGCGCATCAATATCTTCATGTGCCAATAGCTCATAGCTGCCTGCAAGAATAATTGAAGCCAATAAAGGCTCAAGGCTTCCTGCTTTTAAACGCGGGCAGCTTGGTTCTGTAATTTCAAACAAATTTTCACGCTGCTGCTGCACACCATTGACGATTTTTTTATATAATAAACCATCTGGCGTGACCATTTCTTCGTCTTCAAGCATTTGGCCCTGACGACGCACCAAGACATCATCAATTACATGAGACGCACTAAGCTCCCCTACATCTATCGCATAAATCGACTGTACAGCAGCCAAGCGCGCCGCTGATGCGCGTGCCTTTTTAGAACCCTTAACGCCTTCTGCCTTTTTATTCTGTTCTGAACTCATGACGCAGTACCTACTTCTTTATAGTTATCAAGCTCTTCATCCATCGCTTCATATGCTTTCACGATACGCGGATACATTTGCTGTTCAATTTCTAACATGCGCAAGGCCGCGACTGCAGCCCCCCCGCCTTTGTTTTTCTGATTTTTATCTGCGCGGGCAACGGTTTGCTCTCTGTTTTCACAAGTCTGAAGCCCATTGCCAAACGGCATAGTATACTCCAAAGACATTTGCATCAGGCCGCGGCAGCAATCTTCACTAACAATATCATAATGGGTGGTTTCACCGCGAATAACCGCGCCAAGTGCAATTACCGCGCTATATTCGCCGGTTTCACAAGCATATTTCATCGCGAGCGGCATTTCGAGCGCGCCGGGCACTTCGAGCGTTTCATAAGTTGCGCCTGCGGCTTCAATCGCCTCAACCGCGCCCTCAAGCAACATATCGGATATATCTTCATAAAAACGGGCTTCGATTATCAATATATGCGGCTTATCACTCATTATGTTTCTCTGCTTTGTTAAACGGATTGATACCCATTTATAGTTAGGCCGTAGCCATCAATGCCAACGACATGCGGCTTGTTATTGGAGAGAAGAACCATATTTTTAACCCCAATGTCAATTAATATTTGCGCGCCAAGCCCGATATTGCGTAGCGTCTTACGCTGATCACCCTTATCATTTTCCGCTTTCTTATCACCTGTCGACAGCGGATGCGCCTCATGCTGGCGCAGCAATACAACAACGCCCTGCCCTTGGCTCGCGATATATTCCATTGAACGATGCAGCACAGAATCTGATGTGCCCAATATATCCGAAAACGCATTAACCGAATGCATACGCACATTTACCGGCTGATCTAACTTATTCAAAGTATCGCCATAAACAAGCGCCACATGTTCAACCTGATCACTCAGCGAACGATATAAACGCATGTGAAAATCACCGCCATATTGACTTGTGACATCTTTTTGCTCAACCAGCTCAACTAATTTTTCAGTGCGGCGGCGATATTCAATCAAATCCGCAATCGTACCGATTTTCATTTTATGCTTTTGCGCGTAAAGCGTTAAGTCAGGTAGCCGCGCCATTTCGCCATCATCACGCATAATTTCGCATATCACCCCAGCGCCTTTAAGTCCTGCAAGCTTCGATATATCAACGGCGGCCTCTGTATGACCTGCGCGAACCAAGACCCCACCATCTTTCGCACGCAATGGAAATACGTGACCAGGCGTAGCAATATCATGTGCCTGCGTCGCATCATTTACCGCGAGCGCAATTGTTTTTGCACGGTCACCGGCAGAAATGCCTGTACTCACACCTTCACGCGCCTCAATTGACACCGTAAAGGCCGTTTCGTGGCGTGATGTATTACGGCTCACCATCATCGGCAGGCCAAGTTGATCGCAGCGCGCGCTTTCAAGTGCAAGGCAAATTAAGCCACGCCCTTCTTTGGCCATAAAATTAATCATTTCGGGGCTCGCAAACTCAGCCGGAATAATAAGATCCCCTTCATTTTCGCGGTCTTCATCATCGACCAAAATAAACATGCGACCAGCGCGTGCTTCGGCAATAATTTCTTCGGGCGAAGATAGCATCATCGTGACATTTTGATCAGCGGCATTTGCAGGGTTCATGAGCGTCATATTAAATTTTACCCATGATACGCGCGACATAACGTGCAAGCATATCAATCTCAAAATTCATTTCATCGCCAACATGCAGCGACGCCATATTCGTGTGCATCCATGTATGTGGGATAATATTCACGCCAAAAGATTCATCGCTAACCTCATTAACAGTAAGCGAAATACCGTTCAATGCAATCGAGCCCTTTGGTGCAATGAGGTGCTTAAAGTCAGCCGGCATATCAAAAATAAGGCGATGAGAATCCCCTTCACGTTTAATGGCGCTAATCGTAAGCACGCCATCAATATGACCGCTTACCATATGTCCGCCAAGCTCATCGCCCATTTGTAATGAAGGCTCCAAATTTACGCGGCTACATAATGTCCACTCATCAAGTATCGTCTTGCTCAGCGTTTCTTTGGATGCGTCAACCGAGAAACTATCTTCGCCAATGGCAACAACGGTTAAACAGCAGCCATCACACGAAATAGACGCGCCAATATTAATTTCAGACACATCTAGCGCCGTTTGAATAGCAAAGCGTAAATCGCCACGGCTTTCATCAACGGACATAATTTGTCCAACATCTCTAACTATACCTGTAAACATTTAAGGCGCCCTCATTCTTAAAAAATTGTTTTGTGTTTAAGCCGCAGTGTCGGGCTTCTTTTTCTTTTTTACTTTAAAATCTATATCCGCATCATTGGTCGATAATTGAATCGCCTGCAAGTCAGCAACAAACTCGTTAAAGTCGTCCGTATTTCTAAAGTCTTTATACACAGAAGCGTAACGTATATAAGCCACCGTATCGAGATGCGCAAGCGCTTTCATAACAAGCTCACCTATCTTGCGTGACGGTATTTCGTTATCACCAAAAGATTCAAGCTGACGCACAATCGCACTGACAGTCTTTTCAATACGCTCAATATCAACAGGGCGTTTACGCAATGCAACGCGCAAAGAGTTCAGAACCTTGTCACGCGCAAAAGGTTGACGCTTATCATCTTCCTTAATCACAATCATGTCACGCAGCTGAATACGCTCAAACGTTGTGAAACGTCCACCACAGCTTGGGCATTCACGGCGGCGGCGCGTTGATGTGTTGTCTTCCGCTGGTCGGGAATCCTTCACATTGCTTTCTTCATGTGCGCAAAATGGGCATTTCATCGTAAAACCTCTTTGTTCATTATACTTATATTATGCGTATGGGCTCTCATATATCGGGAAACGCGCACATAAGGCTTTCACCTTCTCGCTTACTGCTTTTTCGACATCACCATTACCCTCAGCGCCATTCTCCACTAGCCCATCAAGGACCTCCAAAATATAAGATGCAATATCTTGCCATTCTTTCGAGCCAAAGCCGCGCGTTGTGCCTGCAGGCGTGCCAAGGCGAATCCCTGATGTCACCATTGGTTTTTCTGGGTCAAATGGCACTGCGTTTTTATTACAGGTAATCCCTGCGCGCTCTAATGCATCATCCGCAGCGCGGCCTGTTAATTTCTTAGGGCGTAGATCAACCAATACAATGTGGCAATCCGTACCGCCGGTGACAATATCAAGCCCACCAGCAATAAGTGAGTCTGACAAAATTCTTGCATTATTTACAACAGCTTGTGCGTAGGCTTTAAATTCTGGTTTCAGTGCTTGCCCAAAAGCAACCGCCTTACCCGCAATCACATGTTCAAGCGGGCCGCCCTGCAAACCGGGGAAAATCGCAGAATTAATCTTCTTGGCTATATCCCCATCATTGCTCAGCACTATACCGCCGCGTGGACCGCGCAATGTTTTATGCGTTGTACTGGTCGCCACATGCGCATGTGGCATCGGGTTCGGATATGCCCCGCCCGCAATAACACCTGCATAATGCGCCATATCCACCAATAAATAAGCACCAACGCTGTCTGCGATTTCACGGAAACGCGCCCAGTCAATCTCACGCGGATAAGCAGATGCCCCCGCAACAATCATTTTCGGGCGATGTTCTTGTGCTAAGCGCTCTACCTCATCAAAGTCAATCAGCCCGTTATCTTTACGTACACCATATTGCACCGCATTAAACCATTTACCGGATTGGTTTGGTACTGCGCCATGCGTTAAATGCCCGCCCGCAGCCAAAGACATACCCAATATAGTGTCATGCGGCTGTAACAACGCCAGATACACAGCCTGATTAGCTTGCGAACCTGAATTGGCCTGCACATTGGCATATTTAGCGCCAAACAATTCTTTTAAACGCTCTATCGCAAGTGTTTCAACAGCGTCCACATGTTCGCAGCCCTGATAATAACGGCGACCAGGGTAGCCTTCCGCATATTTATTCGTCAGCACAGAACCCTGCGCCTGCATAACAGCGAATGATGTAATGTTTTCAGAAGCGATAAGTTCAATTTGATTTTGCTGGCGTTCATGCTCAGCTTTAATTGAGGCAAATATCTCAGGGTCAGCATCCTCAAGCCCTGCCGAAAAAAATGACATATCGGGCGCGTATTTTAAAGCGGTATTAGACATTTTGGACACTCCTCACGCCTGCACCGCAGGCCTTATATTACAAATAGAAATAACAATTTTTGATTACTCAGTGATCATAGCAACGCGCTGCGCGTGCCGTCCACCTTCAAATGGTGTATTTAAAAATGCATTCAGACATTTTTCAGCTGTCGCTTCATCTGTGATGCGCCCGCCAAGGACAAGCACATTCGCATTATTATGCGCACGGGATAACTGCGCCATTTCTTCACTTGTACACAGCGCCGCATTCACCCAGCGATAACGATTTGCCGCAATGGATATACCAATGCCGCTGCCGCACACTAAAACGGCCTTCTGCCCCTGTGGTGCGTCTTTTAAAACTTCCGCGACTTTGTCGGCATAAACGGGATAATCCACGCGCGCATCACTTTCCGCGCCTAAATCAACCCATTCTACAGTATCCGCACACATACCAAGCAAAGCTTGCTTTAATGCATAACCGCCATGGTCGCTTGCAATATAAATTTTTTCTTTCATGACTAAACTATATAGAGTGATCGCCTTAGCTGATCAATCCCTTTTTGCGCATAACATATTCCAAACGCTTTAATGCATTACGTTTCATAATGTCCTGCGATGTTCCTTTTGGGGCTTGTATCGAAATTTCCGTCAGGCTGACAACGTCAAACGCGCTAATTTTTACCAAATTCCCATATGGGTGCAGTTCAATGATTACTTCTCTATCTGCTAAAGCATCACTCATTTAATATTCCCCTTATATAGTAAAAACGGGAGCATCAGCCCCCGTTATTAAAATCGTATCGGGCGAAAACTTAGAGGTCTTCTAAGCTCGCCAAACCTGTGAAGTTTGTCTGAGACACCCAAAAACTTTCCAGCATTTTCATCGTGTGGATCATGTCATCCAGCTTACCGCTGCCAAGCTCTGTACCTTCTAACTTCGTTTCATGTTTTTTGAACATATCAGAAATCATGTCATGAAGTTCACGGCCTTTCGTTGAAAGCTTAACACGCATAGAGCGTTTGTCATGCAAAGAGCGCTCTTGCACAAGGTAGTCATTTTCAACCATTTTCTTCACGTTATAAGAAACGTTAGAGCCAAGGTAATAGCCACGCAAAGTCAACTCACCTACAGTCAAATCATCCATACCAATATTATGCAAGATCATGCTTTGAATATTGTTAATGTCTTGAATACCGCGGCGGTCTAACTCTACCTTCAGCAAGTCCAAGAAATAACGGTGCAACCTTTCGATTAATTGAATGGTTTCGTAATACGGTGTTGTCAAAGCTTCTCTCCGCTAAAATAAAAATCTCAAAAACCCACTATGGATTCGCAAACTATCTCTGTCAAAAAATTTACAACTTAATCAACGTGAAAATCAAGGGGCATTGGCAGTAATTATCTATTATCCCTACAAATTATGCCTTTGTTCTCTTTATAACCTTACAAACAACCTTGAACCATGCCGACATTATACGCATAATACACAGTCGAACGAGATAAAATCTCTGATTCGATTATGGTTTTATTAGTAAAAAGAATTCGCAAAAATGAAGTTTATTGGTCTACTCCTTGTTATTGTCTGTACTGTTGGCGGCCTGATGGTCGCAGCTGGCGTTGAAAAAACAATGCATTTAATGACAGGGTTAATCCTCCCTGCAATGCCTGGTGAGGTTATCATTATCCTTGGCTGTGCTATCGCAGCTTTTTTGGTTGCCAACAGCTCAGACGCTGTAAAATTCACATTATCTTACTTCAAAGCGCTCGCGAAACCTAACGCCTATTCCAAGGCAGACTATATCGACATGCTGTCTATGCTTTACAGCGTATTTAAACTGGCGCGTACAAAGGGATGGCTAGCCCTAGAAACCCATATTGAGAACCCTGAAGATAGTGATCTTTTTGGCAACTTCCCAAGCTTCCAACACAACCACCACGCATTAGTCTTTTTATGCGATTATTTGCGTATTATTTCTCTGGGTAATGAAAACCCACATGAAATTGAAGCTTTGATGGATGAAGAGATCGAAACCATTGAACATCATCACGGCCACCCAGGCCACGCCATGCAAGCCATGGCAGATGGTATACCTGCCCTTGGTATTGTTGCTGCTGTTTTGGGTATTATTAAAACAATGTCATCAATTTCTGAACCGCCAGAAATTTTGGGTAAAATGATTGGTGGTGCGCTCGTTGGTACGTTCCTTGGTGTTTGGGTTGCTTACGGCTTCGTTGGCCCGATTGCTAGCGCAATGTCACACCGCGGCACTACCGAAGTCATGTATTATAAATCAATGCGTGTAGGCATCATCGCGTTTTTAAGCGGCGCAGCGCCGCAGGTTGCTGTTGAATTCTCACGTAAGTTTTTACCGCATGATATTCAGCCAAGCTTCCAAGAACTTGAAGAGATTCTAAACGAGATACCTGCGCCGACTTAAACAAAAAAATAATGCATCATATAAAACACGAATAAAAACACTGGACAGAGACGTATGTCTGAAGAAGAAAGCAAACAGCCGATCATCATTAAGAAGGTCAAGAAAGCTGGACACGGTCACCATGGCGGCGCGTGGAAAGTTGCTTATGCCGATTTCGTAACCGCGATGATGGCGTTTTTCTTATTATTATGGCTGCTTAACGTGACGACCGATGAAATGAAGTCAAAGCTATCTGCGTTCTTTAATGACCCCACGCACCCACAGGTATCTGCGGCAACTGGCGGCTCGAACGGTGCTATGGGCGGGCGCACAAGCTCCCCTGAAGGTGCAAGAGCGCATGATAACAACCCACTGACCGCAAATTCACGCCCGAACCCTAGTCGCCCAAAAACCGGCGACGGTGACAAAAACCAAAAAGCAAATATCAAAAAAGTAAAAGACGAGGCCCTTAAAAAAGAATTTGAGCGCCGCCAAAAGGCAAAATTTGAAGAAAAGAAAGCCCAACTAGAACAAGCGATAAAAGAAAATCCGCGCCTGAAAAAGCTTTCAGAAAACATCATCGTGGAAATTACCCCTGAAGGCCTAAAAATCCAGATTGTCGACAAAGAAGGCGAAACCATGTTCCCAAGTGGCAGCGCGCGTATGTTCAGCAAGACCGAGGAAGTCGTATCCCTGATATCTGAGGTGATTTCAGATATGCCAAACGACTTATCAATTCGCGGGCATACAGATTCCACGCCATATACATCGCGCAAAAACTATACAAACTGGGAGCTTTCCGCCGACCGTGCCAATGCAACGCGCCGTGTTTTGCAAAATAGCGGTTACCCAGCAGATAAAGTTGAGAATGTTATTGGACGATCTGCGCGTGACCCCTTCATTAAAGACGACCCTACAAATGCAAAAAACCGTCGCATTTCAATTGTGCTACTTAACGAAGAATTTGTACCGCCCGAAGGCGAAAATGAATTCTACGAAGATGAGGACGATGTACGTGAGGGGGCATATAACGAGGATGGCAGCCTATTCTCTCCTGATGATTTACCTGACCCAGGTTACAGACCATCACAGGGCGACGTTGTATTCCCATAATTATATTGACATAACACAAAAATCCTTGTAAATTGCCCCGTACAGAATGGGAGCAACTTATGTCACAGCTAATACAAGCCTTTATTAACGCCGTTGATAGCGATGGTAATATAGCCCGCATTAATATTGCGCAAGTAACACAAATTGAGGGCAAGTGCGCATCTGAAGAATATAATCAAAATGATGACAACCGCACAATAATACGCTCTACAGTGAAGAGTTGGCATACACGCGAAACGCCAGAAGATATATATAAGCTCATTTGCGATGCGCAAGATAAGCAGCTCCAACAATTAAAAAACACCCGCCTCTTGAGTTTACCGTTGCTGCGCTTTAACGCTTTAGCGCGCTTTCATGACGAAGACAACTGCGTAAATTATATCCCTACTGATAGCATTATTCGCTTTGATGATGAGTATGAACTTGTGCAAATCGTAACGCAGCATCATGGCGCACTTTCATGCACTGAAAGCATCAATGAATTAACCGCCGCGATTGAAAGCGCCGAGCGCGCCCATATTACCAAGCTACAAAAACATACATTAGGGATTAGGTAAGACTATGGAATCCAAAAAGATCGCATTAGAAAAAGATTTCTACCGCCAAAGCATCGCCTTTGACGTTGTTGAACAATATGGCAGCCCGATAGAAAAACGCTCATATTTCTACGATCATATTGTAAGCTATGCTCCATTCAAAGCGCCGCGCGCGCCAAATTACGATGATTATACCGCCGCGCAATCTCAAATTACACTGCGCCATAAAGCCGAAGACGGTATATTAGCCAGCAAGTCTTTCTTCACCGCCCATAGCATTGAAGAATTAGAAGATTTATTTGCCGAGGCAGAATATAAAATTGAGCGCCGCAAACCTTTTGAATTACAACAATCATCAAGCATAAAGATGGATTTCCTACGCGCAACGATCCCTTTAAACGTTACTGACGAGCCGCTAAAAGGTTCACACACGCAGCGCGAATATGTTTTCTACGACCAGTTTGTTGGCCACCACCCATACACAAAAGCGACGCAATATTATACAACGCCCTTTGCCAAGACATCCATATTGCTGAAAAATGAAGGCTGCTTTGGCACAAGAGAGTTGCATATCACCGAAACAGAGGATGAGCTGCGTGCATTGTTTAAGACCGCAGAGGATGAAATCGAGGCCAAAGCCATCGGCCTTTTAAAACAGCTGAACTTGTAATATGCACACAGCTTCGCCCCAAGCGCTTAACTAAAAAAATATTCGCCCTAAAAACAGAAAACGAAGCAAAGCTTCGTTCCCTAGATATTCGTTTTATTATCTAACGCCTTAATCATCTTTCTTGGATGAAAGGTAAGTGATGTTGCCATCGCGTATTGTGTCAGGCACATAAATATCTTGTTTTAATATCGTCTGTAAATCTGCGGTATCAATGTTATCCATGTCATCGGCAAAACGCTGCGCCTGCTTAACAAGCATACGTTCAAACATATCACGCGCACCACGCGCATTTGATTTGTGGAACTCGCCCTGACGATGCGCTTTTTTCAAGACCTTCAATAACAGCTCTCCTGCATCTTCGCTCAGCTCCAATTTATATTGCTTGCACATTTCGCTATAAACAGCAAAAAGTTGGTCGCCATCCATAGGCTCAAAATCGAGGTGATGCTTAAAACGCGAATTTAAGCCGGGATTCGCATTAAGGAACCCTGCCATTTCGTCTTTATAACCAGCGGCAATCACCACCATATCATCGCGGTGATCTTCCATATATTTATTAATGGTGTCAACAGCCTCATAGCCAAAATCGCGGCTTGAATCCGACATGCTTAATGTATAAGCCTCATCAAGAAAGAATATTCCACCACGAGCGGCGGCTAATGCACGCTGCGTTTCTTTCGCCGTATGGCCAATATATTCACCCACCAAATCTTGGCGAGCAACTTCAACGACATGACCTGATGACAAATAACCAAGCTCCCATAATATATCGCCAACAAGCCGCGCAACGGTGGTCTTACCCGTACCAGGCGGGCCTGAAAACACCATATGCGCACTTACCGGAATTGCGGGCAGCTTCTGCGTCTTACGCAATGCATTTAACTGCATTAAATTCACAATAGAGCGTACTTCTTTTTTTATCTCACTTAAACCAATCATCTGTTCTAACGGTTCAAATATCTTATCAATCGCCTTTTTATTTAAGGGCTCTAAACGTATTTTTGGTGCGCGTTTATTTTCAACCGCGAATTTATTCTCTTCGCCATCACGGTTAAGGTGCCTATGCTCATCCTGATCATAATAATCCTCTTCACGCTCATAGACATGAATCTCAGCATCTGGCTCGCCATATTGTGCCATAGGATCAAAGATTTCAGTGTTTTTCTCGCTCTGCTCATCATCAGCGCTCAGCGTTTCATCATCAGCGTCCTCGCCATTGTCATCATCTGCCGTATAAAACTTCGCATAGGCCGAGACGCGCCATTGATCATCGTCATTAATAATCTTTTTAAAGTCCAGTGAGGCTGACGTGCCATCAAAAAAACTATCAACATCCAAATTCTGAACATCACGGCATAAATCATCAAACCACTCAGAGCCCGCTAATTGGCTTTCACAATATTTTTGTGCCTCTTTATTTTTTTCAGACGCTTTGACAATCAGGCAGCGCCCCGTATAGCCATTAGCCAGTACGCCAAAGCCATTAATATACATGCAGCCGAGATGATATAAAA
>MDTB01133783.1_pt1 | contig 21015 bp, 21 predicted proteins | sample 811161 | NCBI WGS metagenome assembly MDTB01 (sample SAMN05326650, study PRJNA326480) | marine metagenome | isolation source: seawater | place: Mediterranean Sea | collected 2009
GGGTAGAGAAAATGGAGCTTCTTGATATATTTCACCTATTGCTGCTACATCTCCTTTATCATTATATTTAATTAAAAGATTTATGATATCTGATATATATTGATTATTAATAAACTTTGAGTCACTGTCTAATATGATTGCGTAGTTAGATGACAAATATTTAGTCATAATTTTATGTACTGAAGTAAGATGATGATCAAATTTATTTTCTTTTATAACATTAATATATTTAGAATTGTTACTGATATATTGATCCCAGCTAATATAATCAAAATCTAAATCAACATCCTTAATATAATATCTTTCATTGAGAAAAATTTTCTGGTTAGCTTTTGAAAGTCTTCTTGTTGCATCTGATTTATCAATAATATTTATTTTATGAGTATTTTTAAAAGGAAAGCTATCAACCAATTCCTTTAATAATATTTGTTCTTTATTCTGGAGGCCAGTAATAAAAGTAAAAAATTGGAAATCATCTAATCGATATGAGCGAGTCATAAAACTTTATTTACTTTTAGTTTTTCCAAAGTTTCCAGGGCGGTGTTTTGGACCAAAGTTTCTCGAGATATACTTTATCAGATAGTTTATCCATAGCATGCCAAAATCCTTTATGCTTAAATGCTATAAGTTTATTTTCTGCAGATAATTTTTCTAACGTATTTTTTTCAAATACAGTTTCATCCCCTTCTATATATTGAAAAATTTCTTTTGATAAAACAAAGAATCCTCCATTAATCCAGTTATCATGCTCTTCTGGTTTTTCACTGAAGTTAACTATAACATCATCATTGCTAAAATTTAATTTGCCAAATCTTTCAGGGGTTTGAACTGCAGTAAGAGATGCAATACAATTTTTACTTTTATGAAATTTTATGAGTAAATTAATATCAACATCACTTAAGCCATCACCATAAGTAAAACAAAAATCATCATCAATATAATCTTTTATTCTTAGCAGTCTCCCACCAGTCATAGTATTTTCACCAGTGTCGACAACAGTAATTTTCCATTCTTCAGAATGATTCTTATGAATAGAATAAGTATCTTTATGTATATCGAAAGTGACATCAGACTGATTTAATGAGTAATTTCGGAAGTAATCTCTAATAATATTTCCTTTATATCCAACACAAATTATGAAGTCGTTAATTCCATAGACAGAATAAATTTTCATAATATGCCACAGTATAGGCTTGCCACCGATTTCAACCATTGGTTTTGGCTTTAAATATGTTTCTTCGCTAAGTCTCGTACCAAGTCCTCCAGCAAGAATTACAGCTTTCATTTTCTAGTCAATTACCTTTACATCAGGAAGCGGAATAATGAACTTAGATTTAAGCCCTCTTTTCCTAAGATCTTTAATAATTGGATCTTTTAAATGCCATGCTAACAGTAATACATAGTCAGGCTGCTCTTGGAATAGTATGCTATTTTCTACCACCGGAATATGTTGACCTGGTAAATAGAGGCCAATTTTAGCTGAAGTGGGCTGTTCAGCTATATAAGGTATTAAATCTTTTGTAATCCCACAAAAATTCATAAGAACACTAGCTCTGCAAGGACATGAATTAGCAACAACATTCAGATTTTTTGACTTAATATCTAGTAACAAAGATAACAAATCGTACTTTGACTTATAAACTCTATCTTTAAAAGACTTCCAAACATCATCATCAAATAATCCAAACTTTTTTTCATATTCTAACAGCTCATGAACTTTTGGGTTTTGATTTTTAGAAATATCATTTGAGACAACAACCCTTATCGATCCATTATATCTTTCAACTACTTCGGCATCAATCACCTTCATTTTATAATATTCAAACAATTTGACTAATGATGTTAATGAGTAATTTCTTATGTGTTCATGATATATAGTATCGTACTGATTATATTTAAGGATATCAATCATGTAATGATTCTCAAAAACAAAAAAGCCATCTCTTGACAATACACCTTTGATACCATTAATCACTGAACCCAATGTAGCCATATGTGCAAAAACATTTGTAGCAGTAACTAGTTTTGCGTTACCATAATTTTTGACAATCTTTTTTGAAGTTTCAGAATTAAACAAAGACTGCATTGTTTCAATGCCATTTGAAATAGCAATTTGAGCAATATTTGTAGGTTCCACTCCTATTACATTCATTCCCAATTGTTTAAACTCATTTAAAAGAGTTCCATCGTTTGAACCAACATCAACTACAAGTGAATTTTTAGGTATATTTAAATCACTTACTGTCCTAGAAGCTTGATATTTATGATGTTCAACAACTTCTTTTGTAATACCACACTTATAAGGGTACTCAGGATGATAAACCAATGAACTAGGAACTATATAATCTAGCTGTGAATGCCCAAGAGATTTACTTCTCATTAATCTTAAGGGGTAAAATGTCTCAGGAGTATTTAATTGCTGTTTTGTCAGCAATGAGTCTCCTAAAGGTTGAAATCCTAAATCTATGACCTCTTCAAGATCGTCATTGTTTGTTAATTGACATTTTACAAGTTGTCCATCTTCAACATCATGAAAACTTAGATCTTTCATATAGTTTTTACTTTACATTATATTTCAGTAATAATTGCTCCACATTATAACAGAAATATAATTATTATTAGATTACTTTAAATTATTATTCTCATATTTGAAAATTAGAAATATTTGTATACCTATATATTATATGAATCTAGTAAAAATAACTGAAAATTTGTTAGTATTACTGAGGTAAGCTAATATAGTTTATGCCATTTATTATTTATCAAGCAATTTTCGATATTTTGAATTAAAAATTGATTTCTTACAGCTTTAGCAAAACTATGACTATTTACTTCATTGTCATTAAATATACTATCTACAAATTTATTTACAAGTTTTGCTACAATTAAGTATCGTTCATCAGTTTGTAAATTAGAAATCTTTACAATATCTTCTTCTCTTTTAAAAATATGGAAATCAGAAAATCTCAAAGCATTTTTAGTTTCTAATATAACATTTTCTTTACTACCTTTTATGATAATTTTATGATGTTGTTCGTCATCAGAACAAATATTTAATTCAAAATTAATTAGCACATTATTTTTAGTTTTAAATTTAACTAATAATTCTTTCTTATTGTATCTATCTATTAAAAATTCTAAGATTTCTCCAAATAGATATTCAATATAATTTAGTGTATGTGAAGCATAAATTGATAACAATCCACCACCTTTTTTTTTAATCATTTTCCATGAGTTAGTATTTTGCTTAATGTGGTAGGCAATAAATTTCCAGCTAATATTACATTCTTTGGTCAAGCCGAATTTACTTGAGTTTATTATTTCTCTAGTTTTTTTAAACTCTTCAATTTCTAAAAAAGGAAAATCAATACACGACTTTACATTGTTTTTCTTTATGATTTCATACAGTGAAAAAGCATTTGTATAATTTACTGCAGCTGGTTTTTCACAGAAAATATGAATTTTTTTTTCAGCCGCATATTTAATAATCTTCTCCTGTATTGATGGAATAGTTGCAATGGCGATTATATCCAATGAATTATTTTCAATCATTTCCTCAAAACTTGTGTAATAATTTTTTATATTGTTTTCTATAGAAATTTTTTTACTTTTTTCTAAGGTGAGTGTGCATATAGATATTATTTCACATCTATCTTCAAGCCTAAATGCAGGAATTAAACCATATGCACCAAATCCCCCACCTACAATTCCAACACTTAATTTATTATTTAAAGCCATAAATAATCATATTTTATTTAATTCAATAAATTTAATTAGATCTAATTTAGTTGATCCAATTTAATTTCTCTTATTTTTTTATCTTTAATCTCAAAGACTAAATCAGTATATTTTAAAATTTCTTTTTTATGTGAAATAAATATTATTGAATATTTTTCAGCCAATGACCCAATAGTTCTAATTATTGATTCTTCCGTTAGATTGTCAAGTGAACTAGTTGACTCATCGAAAATAAAAAGCGATGGTTTTCGGAGTATTGCTCTTGCAATCGCAATACGTTGGAGTTGCCCGCCTGATAATAAACTTCCCCTGTCACCAACTATAGTTTCAAATTTTAAGGGTAGATTTTGAATAAATTCAAAACACTCAGCTGCTTTACAAGCGTCAATGATCTCATTTTTATTTGCATCCATATTTCCATATTTAATGTTATTAAAAATAGTATCATTAAATAAATATGGGTTTTGACTGACGTAACTTATTTTTTTTCGTAAAGAAGAGATATTTATATTATTTAAATTTTCATCATCAATATAAATATTTCCTTTTGTGGGACTTAATAATGATGTAATTAAATTAATAAATGTTGATTTACCTGAACCAGACGAACCTACAATTCCTACAAATTTTTTCATTTCGATCTTTAAATTTATATTTTCAAGTATTTCGAAACCCTTCTCGTAATGAAAATTTACATTTTTAAATTCAATATTTCTTTTAATTTCATTTATTTTGCGGCCACTATTTCTCTCTTGCACATAATCTGTCTTTACATTGTCAGACACTTTGTTTATTGACTCAATATAACTTAAATACTTTATCCTCACATTAATCATTGCGGATGCTGTTTGAAAAATCCTAGCAGATACAATAAAAAATAAAGTAAAAATTGGTAAAGAATTGTTAATATCTGCAGAGCTATATCCAATATACATAACCACAATACCAAACGCGACTACAAGAATAAATTCAGCTAGATGGGTTGGAATAGAAGAAAAAAAATTAAAAATTACATTAATTTTTGAATAACTTTGAACTGATATATTAAATTTAGAAATTAAAATATCGTTCAAACCTAAAACCTTTGATTCTTTTATGGAGCCAATGATTTGGGAACTATCCTCAGTGTGTTGTTTGCTTAAATAAACTCTTTTTTTACCTATTTCACTTGCAAAATTTGAAATTAATTTTCTAAGTAATAAAGCTAGAATTATAAATGAAGCAAATAATATAAGCGTAAAATAAAAACTACTTATAAGAAGTAGAAGCATTAATGAAATCAATAAAATTGTTTTAGTAATGAAATCAGTAAAATATCTTATACCTTGAGATGCTCTAGTAGTTTCATTTAAGACTGAATTTATTAGATCTCCCACTTGATTTTTCGCAACAACTTTAAACTCACTATTGAGATACTTAGACATCAATAAGCTTGCATAATGATGACGTAAAGACCAACCTAAAAATGAGGTTAAATATATATTTGCACCTACTAAAATTAGTTTTAAAAAAAAAATAAAAATTAAAATTAAGGGCAATACATAATAACTACCTTTGATGTTAAAATAGGTTGTAAATGAAGTAATATACTTATTTTGTATTGGCTGATCACCAAGCAATATTTCATTAGTTATAGGTATTAGTAAAGAAAGTCCTAAAGACTCTAAAAATGCGGCAATAATTGAAATTGCCAAAACTAGATAGCTCAAACTTTTATAGTTTGATAGATAATCAAGTATGATTTTTATACTAACCATAAAAAACTAATACTTGAAATAATCATTGTACCAATCAATGAATTTTTTTATTCCAGTTTTAATATCAGTTTTTGGTTTATAATTAATTACTCTCTCAAGTTTTTTTATACTTGCATGTGTCTTATGTGTATCACCTCTTTGCAGACCTAAATATTTAATCTTTGCTTTAATTTTTGTATTTTTTTCAATAATCTGTAAAAAAGATTTAAGTGAGTTTGGTTTTGAACATCCGACATTATATACTTCATAAGGATTTTTTCTTTGAGAAGGTTTTCTAATAATTTTTGAAATTGCATTTACAACATCATCTACGTACGTAAAATCTCTTATATGATCACCATTATTATATAAATAAATATGTTTCGATTTATACATTCTATCGATAAAATTAAACAGTGCCATGTCTGGCCTTCCAAAAGGGCCATAAACAGTGAAAAATCTTAATCCAGTGCATGGAAGTTTATGAATATGGCTATAGGAATGAGCCATTGCTTCATTGCCAATTTTAGTTGCTGCATAAAATGATAGAGGTCTATTAATCATGTCTTTTTCTTTAGTGGGGAAATTGTTACTATCACCATACACTGAGCTAGTGGAGGCAAAAACAAGATGCTTAATTTTATATTTTTTACTTAATTCTAAGATATTAAAAAAACCATTAATATTTGAGTCTAAATAATCTTTAGGCTCTTCAATAGAATGTCTTACACCAGCTTGAGCAGCGAGATTGACAACATAGTTAAGCTTATTTTTTTTAAAGATAGTATCTAAATTCGTTTGATTTTTTAAATCTACTTTAAAAAACTTGAAATTCTTATAATTTTTGAGATCTGTCAGTCTATCTTTTTTTAATTTTACATCGTAATATTTATTCATGTTATCAATACCTATTACCTTACAACCTTTAAGGTTACATAGTTTTTTACATAAGTGATAACCAATAAATCCTGAACTTCCTGTAACTAATATATTCATTTGCGGTTTACCTTATTCTTTTTCAGCCAATGCTCAATTCCAGGAACTTGCCACTCATAATCAATATCGCAACCAGCTTCGGATTTAATAGGATAAATTTTTTTTCCCATCCATTTCTGTGGCAGCATCCCTTTTTCCATATTCTCAAGACATTTAGTTCTTACAATTGAAGCACCCATATCAGCGAAATATACATCACCCTGTGAGTCTCTATCGCAGTTCAAATTTATTGGATTCCCAAAAATTTCAAAGGGAACAAACGGAACAAGTGCACCTTTAGAATTTATCTTTCTTGCTCTTAGTGGACTCCACATGTTATAGACAGATGTTGTTACTGCTGAGTCAAAATACTTATCTTTAGTTAGCTTTGTGATTCCTCGATCTATTAGATTGGTCGTAACATTCGGAGCATTAGCAAAAAGTAGAACAACGTAATTAATTCGCATACCCTCTTTTCTCAGAAGATTTTTAACGCTAAAGTAAGCATCTCTAAAAACATCTTCACCTAATGCTTTGTCTGAAGCAAGTTTTTTGGGTCTTTTTATTAGTTCTGCACCTAAATCCCTTGATATTTTAGAAATTTTTCTGCAGTCAGTAGAAACAAATATTCTTGATATATTTTTGGATTTTTTTGCAGCTAAAATAGGATAAGCAGCTAAAGGCATACCTAATATTTTTAGAGTATTTTTTCCTGGCAACCCTTTACTTCCAGCTCTACCAATCATTATAGCTACATTAATTTTCTTCATTATTTCTTCTTTGTAGTTCTATAAAGCTTCGAAATATCGTTGTTCTTTTGTCCTAATCTTCGAGATTTTAATGATTTTTTTAAATCTACCCATTCTGATTTTTCATCTGATGAATAGAACGAGTGAAGTAATTTTATTGAAGAATAACAGTCTTGTTTGCCAATATAAAAAGGTTGGCCTTTAACTAGATCTTTCACAACATCTTTATATAGTTCTATGTGACCTTTTCCATAAACTCTTCCTCGGTCAGGTAATTTACTAAAGTCATCACTATATTTTTTACATTGTGTGTTATCTGGTGTAAAAATTTCAAGATTATTTACTGCTACACCCCCTAATTGAGCAAGGCCCTTAGATCCTACAAATGAAATAGAAGCTTCATAATCATCTGGCCTTGCTGCAGTAGTAACCTCTAGATTTCCGAGACAGCCATTTTTATATTTGATAATTCCCATCACCGTGTCCTCAACATTTATTTTTGCTCCTAATGCACCCATTCTACAATTAACTTTTTCAATCTCACCCCCAAGATACCTAAGTAAGTCAATGTGATGTATTCCTTGGTTTGTCAAAGCTCCTCCATCATGCGAAAATGTGCCTCTCCATGGAGACATTTCATAATACCGTTGAGGTCTACACCATCTTACACGCACGGAAATAATTCTCAATTCTCCTAATTCTTTATTATCAACTGCACGCTTCATTCTTCGAACAGCAAGATTATAACGATTTTGAAATACTGGAAAAATTTTCACATTATTTTTTTTTGCAATACTGTAAGCACTTAGAACTTGCTGTGGTGTCATAAATGTTGGTTTTTCAACAATTACATTTTTTTTAAATTTCGAGATAATTTCCTGAGCATGTTCATAGTGCATCCCTGAAGGCGTAACAATTGCTACAACATTTATCTTTTGATTATCCAACAGCATTTTTCTATAATCGTCATAATATGGAACTTTAAATTCCTCACCATAATTCTTTGCTTTTGATAGATCTAAATCACAAACTGCAACTAATTTTGCAAGCTTTACAGTCTTAATAGCTCTGCAATGCCATCCTGATATCCTTCCACATCCAATAATAGCTATATTTGCATTTTTATTTTTCATCATATGGCACTTTTAATTTTATCAACTATCAATTTAAATTCTTCTTTTATGGTTGATGAAAATCTGCTGTATCCCATTAAACATTCTTCTTCAAATGATTTTCGATATAAAACTAGGTCACTCAATGCATTGTGAATTATTTCAGTATTTTTTGCAAAATTTACATGTGAAAAATTACCATGTGACTCCCATGTTTCAAAATTCATAGATTTCATTTCACTCATAAACCATTTTTTTCCTTGATTTAGTCTGTTTACAGATTTCATCACTTCATCATAGTTATCAATTGCATTGAATAAGATGTTAGATCCAAGAGTATTTATCTCGTACATTGATTTTATTTTATGTAAATACTTCATTAAATCATTATTGGAAATTCCATACCCAACCCTTAAACCTGCCAAACCCCATGCTTTTGCAAAAGTTCGGGTAACAATTAAATTTTCAAATTCGTTTATAAGACCTATTGAAGAAATGTCATAGAATGGATAATATGCTTCATCAATTAACACAAGAGTATTTACGCTCGCCGATTCAATTAATATTTCCTTTATATCATTTGGTGCAAAAACAGTACCAGTTGGACTATCAGGATTAGGTAAACACAAGAGTTTAGCATTGCTAGATCTTATTAATTCTAGCAATAAATTCTTATCCATGTAAGGAACATTTTTTTTTCTTGAGTATTTTATTTCTATAACATCACATTGATAGATTTTTGAGTATATTGGGTACATAGCGAAGGTAGGTGAAGTTAAAATAACTTTATCACCTGGATTAATAATACTTTCAAATACTGACCTGATAATACCATCTGATCCTGCTCCAAGTAGTAAATTACTTGCGTCTAATTCTAAATGGAAGGCAAGTTTATTATACAAAAAAGAATTGTCAGGATACCTCGAGATCGAGTTTTCTATTAAATGATTGAATGTTTTTTTATAAATTTTTTGTAAAATTTTATCGTTATTTTCATTTTTATCTAAAAATATCATATTTTCTTTTCTATCACTTGAACTTTTCCAATCCGGTCTAGATAAATTTTTACTATATAAATGATTTCTAAATTTTATTGACATAATTAATGGATATTTAAAAAATTTTTAGAATTAAATACTGTAATTTTTGATCTCTTATTTATTCTAAGACTATCGTACTCATTGTTTATTAATAAAAAACTTATTTTATTATAAACAGCTGCTTCGTAATCTACTTTGCTGTCACCAATAACAAGACAACTATCTTTACTAACTTTATTTTTTTTTACATACGACTCTATAGATGTTTTTTTTTCACTAGGATTACCATAAATATGTTCAAATAAATGGTAAATTTTAAGTTCTTTTAAAATATATTCTATTTCTTTTTGAGGAGTTGCGGTAATTAAAATAAATTTGTGATTAAATTTATTATTCTTAAGAAAATTTTCAGCTCCAGGGATCCATTTACATGCAATAACTTTTTCACAAACTGTGGTTGAAAATTTTGTTAAATATTGATCCACTAATTTTTTTGAGGCGATCTGTCCAGTAAATTCTATATATATAGGAATTTTGGTATTTCTTGATATTCCTCCATTCGTCATATGATGATTAAAGATCTTTTGAGAAACATCATTACCATACTTTTGAAAAATAGATTTAAAAGCTTCGCCTTTAATACCCAAAGAATCCTTTATAACTCCATCAAAATCAATAAAGATAATCCTATAATCGCGTAGTAAGATTTCATAACTCATTTCACATGCTCAATCATCATTGATAGAGTTATATAAATCTAATATACCTTGTCCTAAATCAACATACTCATTCGGTATATACTTGCTTCCTAATTTTGGCTGATAAGCATAGGGTGTTTTGATATAATGACCTACATACTTTTTGTTTGAAAATTTGATATCTTTTTTTATACCCAACATTTCACTAATCATTTGAAGCAAATCAATCATTTTTGTTTTTTCGTTACCAGTAAGCACAATACTCTCATTTTCGAATTTGCCTTTTACAGGTAAGCAGGATGCTTTCGCCGCATCATAAATATGAATGTATTCTCTCTCTGCATCTTTATTTCCTTGGTAACTTAAAAATCCATTCTTTTTTGCATTCTTTAAAATATTTAACATTCCATTTCCTTCATCAGCTCTTGGACCATAGAGTGAGCCGTATCTAAATATCGTAAATTTTAGATTGTATACACGACTATATTCTTCAATGTATGACTCAACTGCTTGCTTGCTACATTTGTAAAAACTACCTTCATTACTATATACATACACGGTACTAGCAAAAATGAGTCTTTTAATACCATGCTTAACACAGGCATCTATGACATTAACTGCTCCCAATACGTTTGTTTTAACAGTTTGTATTGGATTATGGCGTGCAAGATCGATATCAGCGAGTGATGCAAACAAATACACGATTTCATTCTCCTTTATTAATTTCGTAACTAGTTTTTCATCTAATATATCACCTTGAACCATTTTTTGATCTTTTCTGATCCATTGTGATTTATTGATATCCATAATAGTGACTTGATGATCGTCGTCTGATAAGAAGTCAGCAACAAACGAACCCAAAAAACCACTTCCTCCAATAACTAATATTTTCATTGCCTCATATCATTGTTTATTATTTTATCTTATTATCTAATATATCTAATATATCCAACATAAAATTATTTTTCTTTACTTCTAAAATGTTATGGTTCAACGTATAATTTACAACGCTTTTAGATTTAATAATCCATTCTTTTTGTTTTAAATTTTTAATTGCATTTAACTGTTTTAATAATTGTACTTTATCTTCAAATGGCTCTATTGCTCTTGGAAGCTCTTCAAAAAGTTCGTAAGGGTATCTATAAAAAATGGTTTTGAAACCTAAATAAAGAAGGTCATAATAAACTCCTGACAGACCAGTGATAAAAATTGCATTATTACTATATTCATATGCAAATTTTTTTTTATTAAGTGGTAATAAATATTTAAACTTTAATTCTAGTTTTTTTATTATTTTTAAATAACTATTGTAATCAACAGATGGATGTAATCTTATAATAATTTCAAATTCATCAAGATCTTTACATATACTATTCATTAAATTCAGTATGGATATATTTTCAGGCAACCTTCGATTACATGCTAAACAAATTATCAAAGGTATTTTATCTGACATTTCATTAATAATTTTTTTATCAGGTCTAAGATAAGCCTGGGTAAGATGAACATTAGAATTGGGATTAAAATGTTTATAGATATTCATATTAAATTTACCCCAGCATAAAAAATTTTTTGATACTGCGTTAGATATCATCATATTTCCTATACGTTCATTTTTGCCTACAAAATAATGGTGTACACTATGCTGTGAGGTAAATGTAGGAATGAGACGGAGATTTGCAATCTGCATCAATCCATTTTCAAATCTTTGAAAATCTTTGAAAGAAAAAACTGCCTCAGGTCTCTCCAGTTTATCAAAATTTTTTTCAAAATCATATAATTTCAGGGTATTATAACTTAATAAGATATTATCTCTTAAAGTCATAAATTCTAGATAGTTTGTGAATAGATTATTAAAATAAAAATTAAGTCTAGAGATGTTTTCAAATATATTTAAGGCATTAAATTTATATTTCCACGAAACAAGTTTGGGTTGTTTTAATGCTTGAACAATTTTATCAATCTCTGTTCTTAGAGAAGGTCTTTTGTTTGGAGCTACGATAAACCATATATTTGTATTACCTTTAAATGAGTAGAATAAAACTGACTTATATAAGAGTATTCCTGAAATAATTTTTAAAAATTGAAGACATAACTTAATTTTATCAACAAAATTATCGTATAAACTACTTGTGTTTTCTGAATGAAAATCTTTAACAATGTCAGCTAAAAAAAATTTATTAAGATCTATACCTTTATAGGACCTATCTTTTTTAAAAAGGCGTTCAAAGAGTAATCTGTAATCATTTCCCTCGAATACTTTTAAATTATCCATACATCGCTCAGCAACTATGACTATTTTAACCTATGCCCTTCCAGGTTGCCCCATCTTTAGTATAGTGATGATTAGCTTTTAATGAAGGATCATATAAGAATTTATGGCCATTTTTTACGATATTGTTGGCCCAATATCTATCTTCTTTTGTATGAAGATTTTCATCAAATCTATTCTCCAAAATAAAATTTCTTCTGTACAAACATAAAGCATTATGAAGAAAATATCTTTTCTCTAGCTCAGAATACATATTTATTTCTTCATGATTTTTAAAATGACTCCAAATATACCTCTTTGTTATTTTTTTTCCTTCCCAAATAGGAATTTGATCCCCAAATATTGCAACATAATTTTCTAAGTCTTTAATATGTTTTTTCATATTAAAATTTACTAAGACGCAATGCGCTGAGAGTACAAGTATATTTTCTGAACTTGCTACTTCGAAACCTTTATTTAATGATTTACCAGGTGAATAGTCATCGATATTAAGAATTTTAATATTTGTATAATTTGGACTAGAATTATTATTTAAGCTTTTGTCTTCTACAAAACTATTAATAATGTTAATTGAGCTATCTGATGAATTATTATTTAAAATAATAATTTCAGGTTTGTATAAATTATCAAGTACAGATTGAATACAATGACCAATCCACCTCTCTTCATTTCTTACTCTTATAATGACTGTAACATCACTCATGAAAAAGACCTTATAGTGTATTGTTTATAAAAGTCTACACAAATTATTTAATGAAAAATTCATTTGCCGCTGATAAATCTAACAGCCAAGATGCATTTTTAATAATTCTTGCAGGTATCTTTAACATGTCTTTATCTTTGGTCATTTCATTTAAAATTATTCCTTTAGATTTTCCTTTAACAATGACGATAATTTGTCTTGCTTTGGTTATAACATTTTTTGAGATTGTATATCTTATTTGCTTATCATAAGGGTTTAAAGTTTTTACAACTTTTCTTTTTGTAAGATGACATTTTTTATCATTTGGAAAAATAGATGCAATGTGCCCATCACTTCCAATAGATAAAATTAATAAATCTAAATTATTTGGAAGTTCTTTTTCATATGAAATTAATTGATCACTAATATTTTTTCTTTTTAAGAAAAAATTTTTAATATTAATACTTTTTGGTATTTTTGAATTAAATAGATTTTTTTCTATATTTTTATAATTACTCTCATGGTTTTGAATTGAGACACTTCTTTCATCAGATAGATATATATTAATTGTTTTATTTTCAAAAAAATGTGGATCGATTTTTCTATAAATTGACTTAATCGAGTTACCTCCAGTCAACATTATATCTAAGTTTTTACTTTTCTTATATTTTCTTTCAATAGCGTCCTTAATAAAATCGGCTGATTTCATACTAAAATCAGAATTTCTAAAAATGAAAATATTTTTCATTTAGAGTGAGTATTTTGATAAAAGCTTTTTATTTAACTTAAATCTTACTATTTCATTTACTGCTTCAATTTCCATGTTCTTTCTTGCTTCTCTCGTAAGAGAACCAATATGAGAAGTTAAGATACAATTATTTAATTTTTTTAATTTGCCAACATATGGCTCCTCACTAAAAACATCGATAGCAGCACCTGAAAGTTGTTTTTTGTACAAGGAGTTATAAAGATCGTTTTCATTTACTAAATCTCCTCTGGATGTGTTAATAAGTATTGCATCTTTTTTCATAATTGAAAGGCTTTCTTTATTTATTATTTCAAAATTTTCTGAATTTGAAGAAAGATGGAGTGATATTAAATCAGATAGTCTTAAAATTTTTCTTTTTTCTACAAAATTGACTTTTGTGAATTTTTTTTTAACTTTTGAATCTTTTTCAAAAACTAATATTTTTTTAAGACCTAGATTATTAAAGAGTTTATATACTTTTTGGCCAATTCTGCCAAAACCCATTATGCCAAGTGTTATTTCATTTAGTTCTCTTCCCATTGTTTTATTCCAATGTCCATTATGCATTTGAATATTGTTATGATGAATATTTCTTATTAATGAGATAGCAAGACCTACTGTAAATTCAGCAACGGATAAGGAAGGACTATCTGGTGTAAAAGAAATTTTTATATTATTTTTTTTTGCATATTTAAGGTCAATATTTGAAACACCTACTCCAAGGCGAACTATTAGTTTTAAATTTGTTGCAAGTTCTAAAATATCTGACGTCAATGGTTCAGTGCCTGCAATCATAGCATCATACTTGTGTATTATTTTTTTTAGTTCTGATTTCTTTATTTTTCGCTTATAAGGATTTATATCAAAATCTACATTGTTTTTTTTTAAAAATCTGATTGATTCTCCATCGACTTGTCCAAATGGAATTGTTGTAATTAATATTTTCATTTTTAGCTTAACTTAAGTTTTGTCTAAGTTTTAAAACTGCATGCATAAATATTTTTTCCATATATTGAAAGCTACTCCCTCCAACATGTGGCGTAATTAGTATATTTTTGTTTTTTTTTGAAAGTTTAACAATCATATTATTTTTTACACCATATGGACTTTCACCCTCTAGCACATCTGTTCCGTAAGAAAAATTTTTTTGATTATTTAATAATAATTTTAAATCTAATTCATTTACAATACCACCTCTTGAAGTATTAATTAAGCAAGCATTTTTTTTCATTTTAGCTAGTTCATTCTTTGATATTAAATTCTTGGTTTCATTAGTGTATGGAACATGTAAGGAAATAATGTCAGCTTCTGTGCATAGTTTATTTAAAGTCACCAAATTATAGGTTTTCGATTTTACGTATGGATCATAAGCAATGATTTTAGATCCAAAATTTGTACAGAGTTTAGCAACTTTAGTTCCTATATTTCCCAATCCAATTATTCCAACTGTTTTATTTCCTAGATCATTAATATCAAAAGCTCGATTATCCCATTCACCAAATTCAACAACTCTTGAGCTTGAGTAATTTATTTTTTTTAGTAAAGAAAGTATTATCGCAATAGTATGTTCTGCAGTTGACCACAAGGTTTTTTTAAATTTCTTGTCAAAAGCGAGGCAATCAAATGAAATTTTGTTTCTCTTTAGTGAAGATAAATCAATGTGCTCATATCCTAAAGATGGCTGGTAAATAGATTTTAAATTGTATGCAGAATTAATTACCTCATCATCTATAGGTATCCTTGCATTAGGAATTAATCCATCATATTTTCCTATAATTTTAATTAATTTATCTTTTTCAAGATACTCTCTAATTGTTAGATCTGAAAATTGCTCTAACTCCTGTATTACCTTTTTAAATCTTTTAATCGGTGCTGTAACTAAAATTTTCATTTCGATAGTAAAATATTATTTATTTGTTTAAGAGCCATTTCACTTACTTCTTTTAAACTAAACTCATTATATCCACCAACATGTGCAGTTGATATTACTTTTGGATGGCATTGTAATTTTTTGCTTATTTTTTTTGGAGGCTCATAAGCAAAAACATCAGTAGCATAAAGATTAATTACTTTTTGATTTAAATATTTATAGACAATTTTTTCATCAACTAATGATCCTCTTGATAAATTTATTAAATACTTCTCTTTCATAAGATCAAGTTTTCTTTCATCAATTATTGGCTCATTCGAATTAAAAGATGGAAGATGTAAAGTAATAATTTTGCTTTTTGAGATTAATTTTTCAAGGTTGCTAAAATATTTAGCACCCATAATGCTTAAATATGATTTTTTTTCTCTTGAGAAATAATTTACTTTAAAACCAAGTGTCAATAACAGTTCAATAACTTTCGATCCTATATTACCTGCTCCTGCTACTCCAACCGTAGTATTTTGTGGCAATAAATTTAAATGCCTACGCCATTTGCCAATTTTAGAGTCACTTATATGGAGATGTAAATTTTGAGTCACTAATAAAATTAAACCTATAGTATGTACAGCAACTGCATTTGAAACTGACTTAGCAATTGTATTTTTTACTTTAATCCCTCTTTTTTTGGCATAAGCTAAATCAATATTATCTAATCCAACCCCGAATCTAACTATAACTTTTAATTTTGGACATTTATCAATTATTTCCCGGTCAATTTTTTCACTTCCAATTATACAACCATCAACATCCTTTAAGTTTTTTATTAAATCTTTTTTTAACTCAACGATTTTACCAGTAAAAAAATACTTGATCTGATTTGAAAAAAATTTTTTTTTATTTATTTTAATTTTAGTTATACCCTCTGGTGTTACTAAAACCTTTTTTTTAGTCATGTAATTTTATTGTTCTACCACCATCAATAAATATAATTTCACCATTCATTCCATTTAGTTGAGTTAATATATTAATTATTGTTTCTGATACTTCATCTGGATGAATAAGTCTTTTTAATGGGGTTTTTTCTATTATTTTTTTCTTATTTTTATTAAATCTCTTTTTTGTTAAGTTAGATAGCATTAATCCTGGCGCTACACAATTAACTCTAATTTTTGAACCAAAATGACTAGCATAATATTTTGATAATACTTCAACAGCCGCTTTTGAAGATATATAATGTTCATTTGAAGCATTTAGTGTTTTTAATGAATTACTTAATACATTCACAACACTTATCTGTTCACGTTGTTTTTTATAAGATAAAAGATTCTCTAATATATTCACAACACCAAAATAATTAACATCAAATATTTTCTTTTTTTGTTTCTCTGTTAATCGATTACTCTTTTGATACGTAATAGCAAAATTATTAATGACTCCAGTAATAGGTTTTCCATGAAATTGTGCAGCCTTAAATACTTTTTTTACATCTTCAGGTTTTGATACATCACATTTTTGTATAAATTTAGGCTTTATATATTTGTTTTTTAAATATTCTTTTGTTTCTTTATTTCTGGAATTTGTTGTAACAGCAAAATCTAATCCTTTAGAATTTAATGCTTTAGTTACTGATCTTCCAAGTACTCCAGATGCTCCAAATAAAATGATCAATTTTCTTATCCCTCAGGTTTATTTAATTTTTTTTTAAGAATGTTTTCAGTATCTCTTATTGACTTACTTACTTTTGATTTAAGAAATTGATTAACAGTTTTACGAGATAACATTGTCTTTGATAATTCCTTGCTGAATTTACCAGATCGAATACGATCTAATTGTTTTTTTATATTAATATCTAATTCTTTTGACCATACCTTTTTTATACTTGATGAAATACCATATTGAGCTGTTGGTGAAGCATTTGTTTGCATAGTTTTATATAATCCATATTTACCCATCATTGTTCTAACTGCTCCTAACTCACCACTAAAGTAAAGCTCCATGCAGACAGCCTCTTTTGGGTAGCCGTTTTTAACTAAATAATTATACGAATGTTCGACCGCAGAAAAAAATAAAGGAGCCATAAACTGTTCAATAAATAAATCAATTTCAGCTTCTTTGTTATACGGAATATTAATAATACCTCCCTTCTTGAAACCAAGCGACTTACAAAGTAAGTTACAAATTTTTTTTGCATCACCATTATAATCCTTGACAATATCAATAAAAGCTGGGACGCCAGAAGATTTAAGGTACTCATCTCTTATTTGTCTTCCTGGATAACGTGGAGCAATCATCAAGAAATTGTATTTTAGAGAAAAATCTTTAGCTTCGAATCGCAACCAATATCCATGAGCAAAAACTATTGTAGAGTTAGGATTGCAATTTGGAAATATTTCTTTCTTCAATATTTTATCTTGTATTCCATCAGGCAGTAATACGAATATAATTTTTGAAAGTTTTACGGCTTTTGAAATTGTAAAAACTTTAAAACCGTTTTTCTTTGCATCTTTAGCATATTTATCACGTATATTTCCAATAATTATATTATGTCCTGAATCTCTTAAATTTAAAGCCTGAGCTTTCCCTTGTATTCCAAAGCCCAAAACACAAATAGGTAGTTTTTTTAAATTAGTTATTTTCATTAATTGAATCTAATATTTTATTTGCTTCATGTGTATTCATAATAGTTTTAACGTAATCTCTTGGATTTTCTTTCATTAATATATTAGCGATTGATAAATCCATAGGTTCATCTATGTTCAAAGTTCTTTCTCTTGGCATAATATAAGCTATCGAATTGTTTGTTCCATACCTTATGCCTTGTTCTATCATATCTCTTCGCATAGAGTATATCGACCCATTCCTTATGTAAGCATCTGGTTTGAGATCTTGCCTTCGACTTTCAGGAATTTCTTGTAAACAAAAGTCTCTTATGAGTCCATTCTCAATCTTCTTTATTCTGATAGGGTGATGATCATCAAGTCTCATAACTCCAATTACAGAATCTGCTTTAGAATGTATTTGAATCTTTAGTGCATTATCTATATCCATGCTTGTTTTAAATGGATTTGTGCACAATAGCTCAACAACATAATCATATTTCAACTTATTTTTATTTTCCATAAAGATAGTGGCGTGAAGGTCACACTCAACAGGTTTGGCCGCATCGCCTGATAAATTTTTTGGTCTTTTGAATGGTGCTTCAGCTCCATACTGTATTGCAATTTTTCTTATTTCATCATTATCAGAGGAAACAACTATATCAGTAATATATTTTGACATCCTTGCTTCAACAATTGTATATGCAATAAGCGGTATATTATTTAATAAAGCTATATTTTTTTTTTCAATAGCTTTGGATCCTCCTCGGGCTAGTATTACGGCTAATATATTTTTTTTCTTTTTATACATTTTTAAAATGATATTCGAGCAATAAGTTGACTGAATGATGATAAGCAATATACCTTGCATCATGAGTCATGCCTCCAATATGAGGTGTAATTAAAATCTGATTTTTTAGAATATTGTCAATATATGCTTTAAATATAGGACTATTATCTCTATCACTGATTTCGTTATCGATTACATCAGTCATATACTTTGCTTCTGAATTTTCACTCAAGAATTTAAATAGGTCTGATTCATTTACTATTTCACCCCGAGAAGTATTAATAATATGAATACTTTTATTGCAATTATTCATTAATTCACTATTAACCATTCCTTTTGTTTCCTCATTAACATGAACATGAATTGATATCACATCAACATTCTCTGCAAGCTCGATGAGGGATTTAGTGAAATGATATTTTGGAAAATCCTTCTTTTCTTCAAAATATGGATCATAGATAAAAATTTTGGAATTAAAAGCAAATGCATAATTTGCAAACATTTTACCAAGCCGTCCAAATCCTATAACACCTACATTCAGATGATTTAGTTGGCGGCCTATAAACTTTTCACAATCCCATTTACCTTTTAATACGTCTTCAGAAGAAGAGATTACATCTCTAAAACTTAACATCATAAATAAAAACGCTAGTTCTGCGGTCGATGACACCGATTGAAGAATTTTAAGTTCTTCTTTTAAACTTAAAATATGAATATTATTTTTTTTACATTCCTGAATATCAATATGAACTGTTCCAGTAGAAGCGGTACATATAACATCTAAATTTGGAAAAAGTTCTAACAAATTTTTGTCAATTTTGACCCTAGATCTATTGGGATTCGTAAATAATGCTGTTATTTCTTCTCTCTCGTTTTGCTTGATCGCTTTAAGTAAATCAATTGATGCATCAGGTAAATAATGAATATTATATTTTTGATCTAACTTATTAAATAAGCCTTTTATTGTATCGATTTTGGTTATTACTAAAATAGATTTTTTTTTATCTAGTGATTCCATCTTCCACGATATTTTTCAACTGTATCTTTTTCACAATCTTGATAATCCATACCATGATCAATTAATCCCAATAAAGCTTCTTTGTGATTATCAACCATACATAAAAAACTTTCTGGTAAAAGAGCAAATTTATTATCCCTACCAGGTAACTCTCTATTAGTTGTAAAGTGTTTCTCAATAACAGTCACACCGTAGCTTGCAGAAACTGCAGGCAAAACTGTTGAGCCAGTATGATCACTTAAACCAAGTTCAACATTAGGACAAAGATCAGCCATTTTCAAAATTCTTTTCAGATTTGCGTTTTCTGGGAGGCATGGATAACATGACACGCAATGCATTAGTACAACCTTATTATTGCATTTATTAATTAAAGGAGCAATTTTTTTAAACTCAACTTCAGTGCATGCACCTGCAGAAAATATAATCATATTAAAATTATCTAAACAATAATTTATGAGTTCATAATTAGTTACTTCATGAGAAGGGATTTTAATAATTTCAAAACCTAAATCTTTAATAACCTTTGCATCTCTAATATTAAAAACACTAAAGAATGCATTAGTTTGATATTTGTTTGCAATTTCATTAATTTTAAGAATTTTATTTTCATCTAATTGAGCAGATATATATATTTCTCTTCTACCATCCTTATCCCATTCACCTTCTTTCAAATTTTCTTCACGCCAATATTGAAATTTGACGTGAGTAGCTCCCGAATTTACAGCTGCTGCTATCATATCTTCAGCGAGACTCATATCGCCCATAAAATTCCATCCAATTTCAGCAATATACATCTTAAAATAAACTCTTTTTTAAAATTAATAAAAAAATATACTATAAAACAAACGATTTAACTATCATATTGGTTGCGGGAGTAGGATTTGAACCTACGACCTTCAGGTTATGAGCCTGACGAGCTACCAGACTGCTCCACCCCGCGATAGAAACATAGTGGAACTTAGGCGTAAGCATCTAATATGTCAAGGAATA
>MDTB01125467.1_pt1 | contig 21013 bp, 16 predicted proteins | sample 811161 | NCBI WGS metagenome assembly MDTB01 (sample SAMN05326650, study PRJNA326480) | marine metagenome | isolation source: seawater | place: Mediterranean Sea | collected 2009
GAGCCTACAACCAGACTTGAACTGGTGACCTCTTCCTTACCAAGGAAGTGCTCTACCGCCTGAGCTATGTAGGCAGTTTTGAGCGGGAGAAGAGACTCGAACCCTCGACCCTCAGCTTGGAAGGCTGATGCTCTACCAACTGAGCTACTCCCGCCTATTAATGTGGGCCGGGATGGACTTGAACCACCGTAGGGTTGCCCCGGCAGATTTACAGTCTGCTGCCTTTGACCACTCGGCCACCGACCCAATCTCTAGAGCCATTGGAGGGATTCGAACCCCCGACCCGCTGATTACAAATCAGCCGCTCTGACCAACTGAGCTACAATGGCAGAGTAATTAAATCCACTCTAATTGTAAAATTTAACTTCGGCTATAGCCTGAAAATTTAAATCAATTAAAAAACTTAAAACAATATATTTTTGATAAATATTTTTAAAAATTAAATTTTATAACTAAAATCAGTGTAAATTATTTTTTTTTCCAAATAGTTCCATCAGAAGTATCTTCTAATAAAACACCTTTCTGTTCTAAGTCTTTCCTGATCTTATCTGCCTCATCCCATTCCTTATTTTCCCTAGCACGATTACGCCTACCTATCAGCTTATCAATCTCAAAATCTAAAACAATCTCACTAGACTCTAATACGCCTAGAACACTATCTACTTTAGTTAGCGCATATAATGAGCCTTTAATAACATCTTCAGCCAAACCTTTTGAATCTAATGATAAAAATAATGAATTAACCCAAAGAAATAATTCACCAAGCGCTCCCGATATGTTTAAATCATCTGATAATTTTTTAGAAAAATTCTCAATCATTTTTTCTGATTCGAAGTCCAAGCCAGATAAATCTGAACTGCTAGATACTTTATTTAGCCTTCTTTTTAACTCTCTTAGTCTATTGATTGCTTTTTGAGAAGCTCTAACTTTTTCAATCGTAAAATTTAACTTCGATCTATAATGAGTAGAAATCAAAGTATACCTAATTGCTTCAGGGCTCAGGCCTTGATCAAGCAGGCTTCTCAATGTGTAAAAATTACCAACAGATTTGCTCATTTTTTCACCATCAACTAGCAAATGCTCATTATGCAGCCAATAATTAACAAACTGAGAATCTGAAACAGCGCAGCTTTGCGCTATTTCATTTTCATGATGTGGGAATATATTATCAACCCCGCCGCAATGTATATCAAACCAATCTCCTAAATAGTTCATAGACATTACTGAACATTCAATATGCCAGCCCGGACGACCCTTACCCCATGGAGAATCCCAAAACACATCACCATCTTCATTTTTATAACCTTTCCAAAGAGCAAAATCTCGCCCCTCCTCTTTCCCGTATTCATCCGACTCTACCCTAGCTCCACTTTGAAGCTGCTCAGGGTCTAGATTAGCCAATCTTCCGTATGATCCAAATTTAGAAATTTTAAAAAATACTGATCCATCATCACTAGTATAAGCATAGCCCATTTCTTCTAATTTCAATATCATATCTATCATTTGAGGAACAAAATCTGTCGCCCTTGGATAATGCTTCGCTTTCAAAATTCTCAACTTTTCTACATCACTATGAAAGGCGTCAGTATATTTATCTGTAAAGTTTTTTAATGACATTCCTTTTTCAATAGAGCTTTTAATAGTTTTGTCATCAATATCAGTTATATTCATAACATGTAAAACATCATATTTTAAAAACTCTAAATACCTTCGAAGTAAATCTTCAAAAATATAAGCCCTAAAGTTTCCTATATGGGCATAATCATAGACCGTTGGACCGCAGGTATAAAGACCAATAAACCCTTTATTAATAGGCTTAAATAATTCTTTTTTTCTAGAAATAGTATTATAAAAATAAATATTCATTACAATCTCGCTAAATTAATTATTATATCTATTAAATTATTAAAATCTAAACCAGCAGACATAGCGGCCTTGGGCAATAAACTAGTACTAGTCATCCCAGGCAAGGTATTTATTTCTAACATAAAATGACGACCTTCATTGTCAAGCCTAAAATCAACTCTCGCATAATGCCTACAACCAATCGCCTTATAGATTTTTATCGCATCAGTTTTAATCTTCCTATCGATAACATCTGATATTTCAGCAGGAACAACATATTTAGACAAGCCATCTGAATACTTACAATCATAGTCGTATATGTCGTGTTTTGGGAAAATTTCAACGACAGGCAAAGCTTTATTACCTAAAATTCCCACAGTAAGCTCTCTACCAGGAATATAATCTTCAATCATGATATTTTCCGAATACTGTGACGCTAATGAAATAGCAGTTCTTAGATCTGATTCTTCTTTTACGATAGATAACCCAAATGTTGAACCTTCATCGGCCGGCTTAACAACATAAGGATATGAAAACTTAGGTGAATTATTATCATGGAGCTCCAAATTTCTTCCTTGATGCTTATTCAACATTATCCAACTAGGTGTAGGGATATTTAAAGATTTTGCTATCAACTTAGTAATATTTTTATCCATTGCAATCTTACATGCCTTAGAACCTGATCCTGTATATTGTATATTGTGAGAATCCATAAAAGCTTGAATATTACCATTCTCACCATCTCCTCCATGCAATGCATTAAAAACTAAATCTGCATCATAAAGAATATCTGGAGAACTATAGATATTAGTATCCATATTTATCATATCTAATCCATGATGAGCTTTTATAGACTCAGCTATAGCAATTCCAGTTTGTATTGAAACTTTGTACTCAGCTGAAAAACCACCGTATAAGATTACAATTTTCAAATTAATATATATTTAAATTGAACTTAAATTATTACACCTAAATTTAAGTATCAAATATTTTGTTTACCAATAACTCAAATTAAAAATTAAAAAATATTATTATATTTATTAATCTTGCTTCACAAAGAATTTTATTCTTAAAATATTATGTTCTTTAACTAAAATGAATATGAATATAAAAATTATAATATATATTTTAACGATTTTAATAAATATTTCGATGGCCAATGACAGTTATTTTGGACTAGATGAATTTGACGATCTAGAATTAAAGCCCCTTGATTATCCGAAAAAAAATATTCAAAATAAATCACAAGGCAAACAAAAATTAATTTTATTTGATGATAATTTATATCTTTTAGAAGATGACTTTGATTTCGGGCTTGATGAGATTGAACTTCAAAAGATTGATTTAGACCCAAAAGATTTAGAAACTGCTAGAGAATATGAAAATTTTTTAAATGTTTTTTTCGAAAATTCTCCTTTAGCCGGGTCTTCTTTACAAAATAATGCAAGATCAAACTCTCTTAATTATTCTAACAAACGTAATAGGAACCAAAATATTACAAAAACTAATGATTGGAATAGAAAAAGTATATATCAAACCCCTAAATCCACTAGACTCCCTTCAAACAGACCTCCTTCAAAAGGTCTAGGCTTCAGAGTCTCAACAATTTTAGGTACTTCAATCCCTATGGGTTCTAATTTAACAAGTAATTTTTCTTCTGGTAGTAACTTTGGTGTTCATTTACAGTCACCAATTTCATTTAAAATTGGAAATTTAGATGGAATAGCTGGCACTGATATTTATCTTTCTTCTATGCCATCTAATTCAGGTTCTCCATACAATCTGACAAGCATAACAGGAACAATTTCTTTATTTTTACTAAAAAATCAAGCTTTAGAAATTAAAAGTGGTTTTGGAATTTCACCATCAAGTATAGGCGACAGAAGCAATATTTTTCCTTCAATACCTGTTGATCTAAACTATTATTTTATAGAAATAAAAGACTTCCGCGTTGCCTTGAATTTACATGCACAAATGACATTAGGTTATCCTAATGATGGCACTGCTGAAAGTGGTAGCGAGGCAACAACTGAATTTATTAATGTTGGATTAACAATTAAAACCCCTTTGACATTCTAAATTAACATTTTGCAATATTAGCAACTTGCTTTAATTCTAACTCAGAATCTAACTTTTTATAATAGTCGCTAGTACGACTTGGATTCCAATCTTTAATACATTTTTTTAATATTTTTAATGCCATGTTAGAATCCATGGACTCACAAGCAATTTTTAAATCTGATATATGAACTTCTAAGATATTCCATTTTTCAAATTCTTCTTCGGCTTTTAAAATTTGAAGATGATCAGTTGAATATATATTATTACCTATAATTAACTCTTCTTTCATTTTTTCTCCGGGCCTTAAACCTGTAATTTTAATTTCTATATCACCATTAATATTTTTACTATTTTTTAATTCATATCCACTAAGATGAATCATTTGCTTAGCTAAATCAATTATCCGAATGGGTGATCCCATTTCTAAAACAAATACCTCTCCACCTTTCGCCATAGCACCTGCTTGAATAACTAATTCAACTGCTTCCGGTATGGACATAAAATAACGAGTAACATCTGGATGAGTGACTGTTAGAGGTCCACCATTTTTAATTTGAGACCTAAATAATGGCACTACTGAACCGGCAGAGTCAATAACATTCCCGAATCTTACCATAGAAAAACAAGTTTTAGGTGAATATTCATCTGCTGCTTGTAAAATTAATTCAGAAAATCTTTTTGTTGCACCCATTATATTAGTGGGCCTAACAGCTTTATCAGAACTAATTAGTATAAATGTCTCTAAACGCATTTCTATGGAAGCTATAACACAACTATAAGTACCAAGAATATTATTTCTAATTGCAGGTATTGGATTCATCTCAACTATAGGAACATGTTTATAGGCAGCTGCATGATATACAGTATGTATTTCATTAGATTGCAAGCATCTTTTAAAAGCTAATGTATCCATGATAGATGACAAAACAGGAATTATTAAAGCATCACTATCTACTTTTCCTAGCTCTGAATGAATCTTATACAAAGAAAATTCATTATTTTCGTACAATATTATGCTTTTTGGTTTAAAGGTAATTATTTGCTTGCAAAGCTCTTTTCCAATTGAACCACCCGCTCCAGTAACTAAAATATTTTTATTTTTTATATTCTTTTCTAACAATTTCATATCTGGACTTACAGGTTCTCTTCCCATAATATCCTTAACATCAACACTTTGAATTTGCTCTAAATTAAAATCACCTGAAATTAAATTATCTATACCAACAAGCATACGAACTTGAATGGGAAATCTTGATATATTATATAAAATTTCTTTTCGCTTCTGCTTAGAAATACCCAAAATAGCAAATAAAATAATCTTGATATTTTTCTCTTTAATAACATTTCCTATTTCATTCGAAGAGTTAACAAACATAGAGTGTACAATTGTACCCCATTTACTTGGAGAATCATCAAATAAAGCTACGGGAGTATATTTACTACTAGTCCGCAATGTTTCAATTAATCTTGCTCCAGCCTCTCCTGCTCCATAAATAGCTACAGGCTTTTTAATTGCATCTTTAAAATAAAGAACTGACTTAACTAAATATCTGCTTGCTATAATTAATAGAATTGAAACAAACCAAAATATTATAATTGTTGACCTAGGTAAATAAATCTCTTTAGAAGATAATAATAATAATCCTAAAAAAAGTATAGACAAAGTAACTGATTTTACTGTAGCGAGAATGACCTGGTAGCCCATATACTTTAAAACAGCTCTATACAAACCATAGTGAATAAAAAACGGGATAAATAAAAATGGAATTAAAAATAAAAATAATATATTTTCTAATATATATAGATTTGGCCAAAGATTTCCTAATCTAAGAGATAGAGAAATCCAAAATGCAAAAAATAACAAAAATAAGTCAGTTAATAACATGATTAACTGTTTCTGTATTCTAGTCAAATATTTAATTTTATTTATTAATTTTAGCATTATTAAAAAATTTGTTTAAGAAGTACATGATTTAATTTAATTCTAAATTCTAGCTCTAAATCACTTAAAAATATTTTTTTAATTATCTTAACTGCTAATGTATGATTAAATAATGCAGTTAAAGTTAAAATAATTATCAAAAAATCATTAAATATGTTTTTTTTTTTGCATGAAAATTTCTACAAGTTTAATTTTAATTGGCAAGATAGTAGTTTCATAATGAATAAGTGGAATAGTTTTAAAAATTTTACTTTCATTTTTAAAAATAATCGAAGAAATATCTGTAATTCCTGGCTTTGTATTATTTAAAAAATCAAATAACTCTTTTTTTCGATCTATAATTTTAATCAATTCAGGCCTGGGGCCTACAAAATACATTTCACCCTTTATAATATTTATTAATTGTGGTAATTCATCTAATTTAAAAATTCTTAAAAAATGACCAATTTTTGTAATTCTTATATCATCATAATTTGCTAAAGAATCAGTACTGCTAACTTTCATTGTTCTAAATTTAAATATAATGAACTTGCTAAATTTCTCACCATACCTGTATTGTTTATAAATGATTGGTCTACCTGTTAAAAATAAAATTAATAATCCAACAAATAAAAATAATGGTGAAGTTAATATTAATAATAATATTGCAAATATTTTCTGAAAGTAATTTTTACTAACATTTCGCATATTTAAGGATATTAACAATTATATAATCAACTTCATTAGAGGATAAATTAGGATAAATAGGTAGTGACAATGATTTTTCAAAAACAGTATTTGCATTAGGATAATCTTCATCATTTAAAGAAAATCTATCTTTATAATATCTTTGTTTATGAATTGGTATAAAGTGAACTGAAGTACTAATTCCACATTCTTTCAATTTAGTATATAATTCATCTCGATTATTAATTTTAATAATAAATAGGTGCCAAGATGAGGTATGAATAGAACTCGCTCTAACATAATTTATCTTGCCTTCAAATGCGGCAATATATTGCTTAGCGATTCGCTCTCTATCCTTACACATCCAATCTAGCTTTTTAAGCTGCTCAATTCCTATAGAAGACTGAATGTCTGTTAAATTGTATTTATATCCTATATCTAGCACATCATAATTCCATCCCTGATCACTACTATATCGATTCCAAGCATCTCTATCAATACCATGTATCCTTTGTAAACGAATTTTTTTAGCAATTCCATCATGATTTGTCACAATCATACCACCTTCACCTGTTGATAAAGTTTTAGTCGCATAAAAACTATAACACGTTACATCTCCAATATTACCAATTAATTTATCATTATATTTTGAAGGCAATGCATGAGCAGCATCTTCTATAACTTTAAGGTTATATTTTGTAGATAGATCTAGTATAATTTTCATTTCACATGGATGGCCAGCAAAATGAACTGGAATAATTGCTTTTGTTTTAGATGTTATTAAAGGTTCAATTAACTTTACATTAATATTATGGGAAATAGTTTCTACATCGCATAAAACAATTGATGCCCCTGTATACAGAACAGACTCAGCTGTTGCAATAAATGTATTGGTTGGTAGTATTACTTCATCCCCAGGTCCAATACCAAAAGCACTTAATGATAAATGTAGTGCTGATGTCGCAGAATTAACACTAATGGCGTATTTGCAACCAATATAATTTTTAAAATTATTTTCAAATTCAATTGTTTTTGGTCCCATAGTAATCCACCCAGACTCCAAAGACTTGACAACACTATCTATCTCGTTTTCTGTAATATATGGTTTATGAAATGGAATCTTCAATTAATTCAAGTCCCTCTTATTTTCAATAAATTTTTTTTTTTATAAAACAGTCATCTTTTAATTCATTATCTTTCCATTTATTCATAAACCAAAACATACCCCAAATAAATCCTAAACCGTATCCAAAATGCAATATACAGAACGAAATGAATATCAAAGGGAAATGTATAACTTTTGGCGAAGATATTATACTTGAAACAACGTTAATAAATAAATAAGGGAAAAATACTGAGCAAAATACCCACATCTGTTGCAGATAAGTTCCAAGAAGTAAATTTACTATTAATGTAATAATAAAAGTTGAAGGAATAAGATGACGGATTGAAAATATTTTTTTTCTTTTTTGAAAACCTCTTACTTTAAAAAAACCATAGTTAAAATACTGTTTAAATAATTGACTATAATTAGATCGCGAATAATATATAGTTTTTATCGAATGGTCCATCCAAATTTTTTTCCCATATTGAATCGCTCGATAATTAAATTCATCATCCTGATTACATACCATATCTTGATCATAACCACCAATATCACTAAATATTTCTCGTTTATGAGCACCAAATGCTAAAGTATTAACGTAAGTAGATATATTACATTTTTTACTTCTAAACTTCACACCACCTACTCCAAAAAAAGATGATTGTGCAATTGCTATCGACTTCCCAACATTCCCAATAGATTTAGTTACAATACAACCTCCAACAATGTCTACATTTTTAGTTTCTAACAACTCCACACATCGACTTATATAATTTGAAGAAATTTCAACGTGACCATCTATTCGAATGATTATATCACCCTTTGCTTCATTTAATCCTAAATTAAACCCACATGATACGATTTTATTTATATTATTTATTATTTTAATTCGGGAGTCTTGATCAGAAAATTTTTTAACTATTTGCACTGTTCTATCATCAGAATCTCCATCACAAATTATCATCTCAATCTTATCAAAATTATAATCTTGAGCTAACAAAGAATCTAATACTGAAGTAATTGTATTTTCTTCATTTCTAATTGGAAGGATTACAGAAATGAAAGGGTAAGTAGTATTCACATTTATTTATAAAAACGGATAAGATTATCTAAAATAGAAAAATATCACTTTAAAAATTATTACTAATTCGCAGCCCATCCACAAAACCTATTACTCCAAATAAAATTATTAGTAGGCTCCCAACTCTCAGAAACAGGTCCAGGAGGAGAAGACTCCGCATAAAGCAAAATACCTTCATCAATATAACAAATTTCTTCAATCCACAAATCCCCATATGATGTTTGTTCAATTGATTGACCATTAGCATCTATCAGCTGCATGCTTCCCATCTTAATTTTTGTTCCATTATAACCTGAACCCTGAAATTGTATTGTTATAAGTTCTCCATCTCCAATAATATTATCCATTAATGAAAATGATGCTAACGTTGAATCAGTTACAACTATTGATTCAAAATCAATATTCCCAAAATCACCTATGGATGTAGAGCTAATATTTATAAAATCATAATCCATCAATAATTCAAAACTAAAAATTGATACAGGTATTTTAAAATTAACAACACTAATTGTTAATTCTAAATCATCAGACATTTCCATAATAACGCATGCTTTTGTTTTACAAGTAGATGCAGCGGCATTAGCCACCTCTTCTTCAGAAACAGGGTTATCGCAAGAGAATAAGCAGACTAAAATAAACACAGAAACAAAAAACTTCATAGACACCTTACTTTATTAAAATCATTTTTTGACTTTTAACCAAATTATTATTATAATAAATCATACAATAATAAATTCCACTAGAAAACTCTGAAGCATCCCAAACAAATGAATAATAACCAGGATATAAACCAATTTTATCAATATCAACCAAGCTTTGACCTTTTAAATTATAAATTTTAATTCCAACATCTCCTCTTTGAGGAATAGCATAATTAATTGTAGTAATTGGATTAAATGGGTTTGGATAGTTTTGCTCAACTTCAAAATAATTAGGAAGTATTTCAAATCCATACATTTCTGCCATAGACTGCTTCAAATCACCATTAGGAAGATCCATGAAAATAGAATGATATATATCCATATCTAAAACTCTTACCGGCAAAGAACAATCTAAAGATACTGCTTCTTGATGTGTTTTTCCTTGATTCATAAACACTGTGGTAACATCAAATAAATTAATTACACCATCACCATTTGCATCAGCTGAATATAAACATCTATTTTCTAATAAAGTTTGCGGCTGCCCTTCCCATTTTGTTTTTGAAGCAATTAAGCCACCGTCAACATCGACCGATCTATGAGACAACTTAGCCCCCCAATAATTTACAATTGGATTAAGATCATTTAATGTAACAGAACCATCCATATCTGTGTCACCTGGATATATATTAAAATAGCACCTTCCTTGGTAATTCAAGCGATTATCACCATTACAAACACCACATTGATCAACAATTCCATCACAACAATCTCCAACACTATCATACTTACCACCAAAATCATTTAAATTATTATAATAAGAACACTGTTTTCTTGTTTGCCCACCACAGCAATCCTCTGAGCAAGTATCTACTTGAGCCCTTAGAGAATCTGGAACAGTAATATCATAACAATCTCCATTACAATCAACATCATCACCTGAAAACTTTTGAGTCCAAATTGCATTAGATATCTCACAATCAACTTTTATTGAGTCAATATTATTAGAGCATGAACTTAAATTTAAATTTTCACCATCGCACTTGCCACAATAATCATAAAAATTTGATAAACAAAAATCATTATCATTCGAATCACTCCTATTGGGAGAATATCCATCTGCATCAATTGAACATAACCATTTAGAATCTAATCCTCCTCCCCAGCCATCAGTATCATTATCTAATGAATAATAATTAATCGAATGATCTGAACCCAGCGCACCATCACACCCTATAGCAGGACATTTACCATCAGTTGAATATTTTTGACGTATAAAGTCGATATCACTGCAATTAGCAGTGTACTGATCACCCTGACATACACTTGCATTATCCATACATATTCCACCAGGATCAAGGGCTGCATCGGTGTTTTCTCCGCAATGACAAGCATCATCTAAATCGTTATCATCTGTCACATAATTTATCCAAACCTTAGGATCTATAATATCATCAATATTTATATCTGGTGGATAGTATTCACAATCTACTTTTGTTGTGTCAACTCCATTTGAACACAATGAGCTATTAGGACAACCAAGTTCCCCCAATGGATCCCCATATCCATCACCATCTACATCCGGATACCAAGTTTTACCAAGGCCATTACATGTACCACATATATCACACCCTTTTTGGCCCTCTCTTTCAGTCCCTGCAGGACAATCATAATTTAAATTTGAATTATTATATGCTAAATATTGGGTATTATTAGCACCCCCCGTTAAATATTTACAATTCAACTCACAATCAAGACAACCATCATCTGTATTATCTGAACAGTAACAACTGTCATTCCAATCTGTTCCATTTGAAACATAAGCACCCGCATCTAAATCGCATAGCCAATCGAAACCAATTCGACCCAAACCGTCACCATCATTATCATAATAATGTTGCAAACAAGTCCCTTTTGATTCAGGACAAGAGTATTCATCGCCACAATATGTGATAGCATATAAGCAATTTGTACCTATTCCAATTAATAATAAGATGTACTTAAGCATTTTCAAACAATATAAAATTTATAATTTAATTTATTACACATCACCCTGTTAATATATTAAATCCCGACAATTAAATCAAAGAAGAAGTTTTTATTTAAAATTTAAATTTCAGAAAAAAATTGCTGCATTTTACCTGAATATTTTTCTCTCATTTTATTACAAATTTCAAACTCTAAGTTTAAACCAGGTTCCAAATATGTTTTTGTTGCTTCTTCAATTTCATTTTTTTCAATTTTAGATAAAGTTTTTTTTGAAACAATTATAAACCTAAATGCATCTATTTTCCTTTGTACAATTCTAAATTCTCTAATATTATTATTATTTTTCAATATTGATCTAACTATATAATAAAAAGTTAATCCTGGAGAAGTTTTACCGCTAGGCAAATAAATCTGATCACTTTCCCGTCCTTGTATTTTTTTTAAAAATAAAAAAGGATATCCATTTCCTTGTTCAATTGCTCCTAAATCACCCAAATCATAACGAATAAACGGGAAGCACTTATTATACAAGTCTGTTACTACTATCCTTCCCACTTCACCAAATTTAACTGCCCTATTTTTTTGATCTAGCACCTCAACCCACAATCGATCTGTATTAATTGCCCATTTTAACTCTCTATTTTCTAAAGCTATAATACTAGTTTCAGAAGACCCATATTCTTTATACAAAGGAACACCTAATCCTTTCTCTATTATATATTTATCTTCATCAGTGCACATTTCAGCCGTTACAATACATAATTTTAATTTAGGGGAAATCAACTTAAGACAAGGCAAGGATTCCTCCAAAATAAATTTGCTAAAATTTAAAATTACATTTGTATATCCATATATATAATCAAAATCATTATTTTTAAATTTATCATAATAATTTAAAAAAGAAATTTTAGAATTATCAAATACATCAAAACGAAACCTATTAAATACAATATCTTTTATAATTTCAGCTAATTTAACATTAAAAGAATCTTTCACATGGCCAAAAAATCTAGCCTCTTTATCATATCTAGTAATACCTAAGTCCTCATATGAATCAAATATTTTTGCCCAAGCCATACCATGACATTTTTTATCTTTCATAAAATTAAATGGTTGACCAGAGGATCCAGATGTGTTCGCAAAATAATTACTTCTAAATAGTTGTTTTTTAGAAATAGCTCTCTTAGAATAATCTTGCAAATTATATTTTGATATCACTGGTACTTTATCCCATCCTTCCTCACCATTTTTTTCAAAAAAATTTTTATACCACATATTATTGTTAAGATGATATTCTAATATAGAATCTCTTTTATCAATCTGTTTTTTCCAAAATGAATTTTGGCTCATTGATTTAAGTGATGCAAGCTCATTCAAAGAATGATTAACACTATAACCTAGAATCGTTAAAACCCACTGTTTACTTATAAAATTCATCTCACAACCTAATTAAATAATATCATTTATCAACCTAAACCATTTAGGCACGACATTTATTTTACTATAATTATTATCAACATCCATTCTTGCATTATTGCATATATACAACAACTGTTTTTCATCTTCAACATATTGCCTTATGCATTCTATCATTCCTAGCGTATCATTAGCATTTACGAGCTTACCATTATAATCATGTTTAATTAATTTTGGCATTCCGCCAACATTAGTAGAGACAATAGGCAATCCTAGAGCCATAGCCTCAATTATAGTAACGGGCGTATTATCATAGTTAGTAGTGTTGATAAAAATATCATAATTACAAGATAGTTCAATCCATTGCTCTTTCGGTAAATGGCCAGTAAAGCTAACAGAAGACTTAAGATTTAAAGAATTGATTTTATTATTTAGCTTTTGCATAACTTTAAAATCTTTAATGGGGCCAACCATGCATAGCGATGCATTTGGATATATTTTTTTTAATTGATATAAAACATAAACAGCCATGATTGGATTGTAAATGTTATGAATCGATCTCACCCAAAATAAATTAGGCTTAATATGCTTTCTTGATTTATAAGTATATTTATCTATATCAATATAATTTGGTATAACTTTAATAGGATAATTAATTTTTTTGATAGATTCCTGTAAATATTTTGAAGGTGATATAATTATTTTTGAATCAGAAAATAAAAAATTAAAAAAAACTGAATACCTTTTAAAGCGCTCAGGCAAATTCCCACCTCTTAAAACAGGAACATGTGGAATTTTATACCACTTTGCTAACAAAATAACCAAACAAGAAAATAATAATGCTCGTGTACTAAAGACATCAACAATAATTAATTTACATTTTTTTCTATTTAAAATCACTGATAAAGCCATATCAAATAAACGAATTATAGATATTTTTTTATTTGATGATTTTTTAATTTTATATTGAGATGATAAAACTGATGCTAAATCTTCAATAGCTGTTGGATTCAAACCATGCTTTGAAAGAAAATTTCCTATCAATAATATCATTTACTTATCCTTATAATTTGGAAATATAAATCCAAATATAAATGGTGCCATAGATAATCTCATTGCAGCGTGGCTCATATTTAACACTGCCAGTAATCCAAAAAATATTTTTATGTATCCGACAGTTGGGTTACTAGATCCCAATAATTGCTTTGATAAAATGAAACAAAATATTAATAGCGAAAGCAAACCTAAAATTCCATGCTCTGCTAACATCCTAGAAAATTCTGTATGAGCATTGACTTTTTTTTCATAGCCATATTGTTGTCTAATATTTTTAGATTGGCCTAAGCCTACCCCAGTAAAAAAATAATCAAAAAATATTTTTACGTCTAAGCTATATATTTCCGCCCTTCCTGTCGAATCAAAAAAATATTCCTCTTCATTATTTGAATTGTCAAAACCATATCTTTGCGCTATAACCCCATCAGTAATATGCGCAACAACATTCCAAGTGATAAAAGTCATTAAAAGAATACTTGAGCCTCTAGTCAAAATATAAATTATTCTTTGATTATATAAATAATAATATGAAATTGCAAACGAACAAGCAATCAATGCTGATAAAATACCCCCTCTTGAAAAAGTCAATAAACCTAATATTAAAAATGTAACAAATAAAGAATAATTAATAATTTTATTTTTAAACATTTTTATTTTCAGCAATTCTGCTATTAAAATAGATGAAATTCCTAACCCAAAAACAGTAGAAACCTGATTTGGTCCATAACCCCCGCTAGTAAAATTATTTGAATGTGGTAAAAATTTAAATGTTGCTAAATCAGGCATAGCTAATATATTATATATAGAAATAGAAATAATTGGCAAAATCATTATAAATAGAATTTCTCCTAAAAGAAATTTGTTTATTATCTTTTTATATAAATATATTGAAGTAACAGTTAAGCAAAGTGGACCAGATAAATTAAACGATACATATTGACGCCACTCATTAATTGAATCCATTGGGACATATATTATGGCGGGCAATAATAAAACAAAATAAAATAAGATAGGATAATATATATTTGTATTTCTACTTTGCCTTACAAGACCAAGTAACATAAAATATATTATAGTATATTTACCGAACTCCCAGAATAAAGATGCTTTTGTCATTCTTAAAAACACTTCTAACCCTACAAAATAAGCAGAAAAAAATACAGGAAAAATACTATCTAAATCAGGCTGTTCTAAAATATAGTAAGTACCTATCAAGACAATTGCTAAGCCATAATAAGTAGAAAAAATATTGTAATAATATAAAAATGCCCCTAGCAATAAATGAAATAATACAAAATAGATTTTTATTTTAGATGACACAGCAGTTAAGACCTCAATTATAACATTTATTTTAGAAAAAAATTGTTTATTTTATCTGAGTATTTTTCATAAGTGAAATCTTTGCATATATTAAGAATGTTATCTTTAATTTTATTTAACTCCAATCTATTTTGATTTATATGCACTAAAATTTCAACAATACTTTCAGTACTTCTTGAATGTAATAAAAATCCATTATTTTTATTACTATTAATATGAGTATTTATTGAATCTAGAGAAGAAACTATTGGAATACATCCAAAAGATGCAGCTTCTATTATAACTTTAGGAAAGCCTTCAGAAGCTGATGGCAGAATTATAAAATGAGACTTTTCATAAATAGCATCTAAACTACGTCTATTTATCAAACCATGATGAATAAATTTATTATTATCACATACATTTAACTTACTATGATTTTCACCAACACAATGCACCGCATCGATCCACTGGCTATCTTCCAAACTATTTATTGCGTCTTGAACTAAATGAAAACCTTTTGCATTTTCTATTCTGCCTACAAAACAAAATGTTAATTTATTTAAATAATTCTTCTGCTTCGCTTTTTTTCTATTATTTTCCAATTCTATTTGGTATAAACATGGGTTTTTCCACTCTAAAACATTTCTCCTATCATCTTTATTGCTTTTTGAAACAATAATAGTACCATAATTGAAACTACGCAATATATAAGCTTGAAATTTATATGAAACTGTATTTGAGACTCTTTGCCAATCACCTGCATATTTATGCCAAAATATTTTTTTTGGAAAAAAAAATGAAATAAAAATAGTTATTAAGGCGGGTATTGATGGACCTCTAGTATGAACAATATCTGATTTATAGATAATATTTAATATTTTAAAAAAATAAACTGGTATAAAAAATATCACTTTTATTTTTTTTAAAAATGTATTTCCTCCAGAAAATGGAGCAACTTTAATCTTTATATTATTGCAAATTTTACTGGAAGTACTGGAAGGTGCTTTACCCTTATAATTATATCCCATCCAAACAATTTTATGAAACAATATTGAAAAAGCATTCACCTCTCTTAAAACAGATTCGTTAACAAACTTTCCATCATCCACAAACATCCGAGTATCTGAAATAATACCTAAGCTAAATTTTCTTGGTATATTTTTTTGCATTTTTTATAATAATTTTCATTAGAACAACTTTTATTATACAAAGCCTTTAAATCTTTAGAATAATAATTTCGTCCATTTGATAATATTTTATTTATATTAATTACCCATTCTTCTAAAATAAATTTACTAATAATAAATTCAGGAAAAATATCTTTAACTAACTCTACACTTTGCCCTGTGTTAAATGAAAGAAATGGTAAACCTTCAGACATATATTCTAGTAACGTTAAAGGACCAGATTCTTTTATTGAGGTATGAAGGGCCAAATCATATTTATAAAGCTTAAACCTAGGGTTTCTATCTCCCCTTATAAAATTAACGTTCAAATTCACACCTTTGAATATCAAAGATTGCTTTATTATATCAAAATAATTTGGGTCATAATTACTATAATATATATCAAAAATAACCTTGTTATTTTTTGACAAATAATTTACTATTTGAAGGGCAAATTCAATGTTTTTTAATTGACGAATATTTGAAATCAATACAATTTTCAAATTATTAGTATCATTTATATAGAATTTTTTCGATTTATTTTCTAAAACAACATTTTCTAAAAAATAAGATTTAAAAAAAATATTATTTACTAATTGGTTATAATATTTTTTATCGACGAATAGTTGTGAAATTTTACTTTTTGATAATTTTAGCAAAATGTTCCATTTAAATTTCTTATTATTATGATTATGAAAAATTATATTATATTTCTTTCTAAAAATTATTCCCCAAAATAATATCCAATATAGATTGTGATGCATATGAACATGAAGTATATCATACTTTTTAACTAACTGATGAAATTTAATTGCAGAACAAATATTCCATTTTGACTTTCTATGTAAATTATAATATTTAACTTTTACATTTAATTCACTATTTAAAACTCCTTCATCAACTAATGAGACTAAACCAACTATTAAACCTTTTTGTGCAAAGATATTTGCGCATAATACCGCCATTTTTTCCGCTCCGCCAATATCTAATTTATCTATGATTTGTAAAATTTTATTTTCCATTCATAAATCTTCTATAATAGGACCTTTTTTTAACATTTTTTCAGAAATTTTCCATGAAATCAATACCTTGATAATTACTAGGGGGAAAAATATGCTAAACATTATAATACTTAACAAATAACCTAGCTTTTTAGTTTTCAATCTATAAGGAGAAAAAGTTAATGGAAGAGTTATTAATAATGCATATACTGCAGCTTTATTTCCCCAATATTTCCTATAAAAATATAAAACACTTGGTACGGGCCTTGGAGCAAAAAGTGATAAAGATCTAAAAGCATCCCAATGTCCAAATGTTCTAAGGCCTCCTAATGAAGCCTTCAAATGCTTACGATAAGCCATCGGATTTGATATATTGTTAAAACCATACAAATAACACCTAGCCCCAAATTCACCATCTCCTAATCTCATTTTTTCAAATTGTTGATCAAAAAGTCCACATTTTTTAAAAACTTTCTTTTTAATTAAAACATTACCTGTATCAATTTGATCTGAATATCGGAAAAAATTATAATTAAGTGGTATTTTTGCACCAATAATTGATTTTGAAATTCCAGAAGATATATCAGTTTTAAAATAATCTACGCATTTTAAATGCTCAATAATCCAATTGGATTTAATTCGAGAATCATCATCTAAAAATAATAAAAAATTTGAATTAGACAACTTTATACCCTGATTTCGTGCTTTCCATAAAGCCTTCTCATTCTGTTTAATAATATGAAATTTAATATTAAATCTATCATAAAAGGCTTTATCGAAAGGCAAACTTTGATCTATAATAATCAATTCAAAATTTGAATAAGTTTGCCTTTCTAAATCTTGAAGCAAATCACCTAAAATTTGATAACGATTTAAAGTAGGAAGAATAATACTAACTAAAGGTTTTCGCTTAATTAAGGAAGACTTAAAACATGCATAATCATCAAATTTATAACATCTTCTAAATAAATTTATTTTTTTTATATTTCTAGTATTATAATAACTTAATAATTCTTTAATTGGATTATTTAAACATATAATTCTATATAACAAAATAAAATATATCCATTTTTGATTAAAATATTTACGAGTAAATCTATATATATCAGCTGCTGTAAAGTTAACCTCAAAATCTTCCAATGCTTGTTTTGAGTTATGAACTATACCTTTCATTAAAGCTTGATAAGAAGCATCCCATTTTGAAACCATGATATGAGAATAATTTTTATCAAAACTAATTATTTTTTTCTGATCAACTGTAAGATTATCATATTCAACCCAAACGATGTTATTTTTATTATATGGCTTTAGACTAAAATACCATATGGGTTTAATATATTGAATTAATTCTATAAAATTATATTTTTGGCTTTTCATTTATTCTCAAAATCTCATCTAAATAAAATAATATACTACACTATCAATTTTGCAATCAAAAATATCTATATATTAATTTTATATGCTCATAAGATAGATTTAAGCAAATCTAACAATTGCTTATAAAAATTAGGAAAATAGAAATATTTTTCCCAAATAATTCTATTTTCTTTTTGCAAATTTTGAAACTTTCGTTTGGATAATGAATAATGAAACTGAAGAATTTTATCTTCAATTTGGGATAACTCATTTTCCTTGACCCATACCAAATGCCGCTTCCAATCTATCTCACTATTAAATGGCAAAGTAGAATCCGAATCAATAAAAACAGGTATTCTACCCACAGCTAGAGTTTCATAAAATCGAGCAGAAAAATTACCCGTTCCTCTTATACAAACAGTATAATCAGTATCATTTATATTCTGATAAAATTCTTTTTTAATTGTATTAAATAAAACATCTTCCCTTGGAACACCACCTTGATATTTTTGTCTAGGAATAAATCTAGAATCTAATTTATTACTTTTTTCTAAAATATTTAATACCCTTTTTCTTAGTAAAGTTGGTGGAGTTATGGGCCCACTATATCTATAAGATAAACCAGAAATAAAAAGAAACTGCTTCCAAGTTAATCTGAAAAATTTAAATACGGAAACTATAAAGTTTGAATCAATTTGACCACAAAAACCAACAGAAGGTACTTTATTAAACCTTTGCAATTCTATGTCAGTTTTATGAAGATATTTTAATGGATCATTAATAATTACAGGCAATGGAATATCATTTGAATTGTTAAATGATTTATAAAAGCTAGCATACATACCAATAATATTTTTATAATCAGGTAATTGAATATAATAATCACCATAGACTCCAATTATAATTTTTTTACCATATTTTTGAGATTCTACAATTAATTTTTTTGCAATAGATACTTTATTCGAATCTAAATAATAATTCCATGCCATAGGCAATAAGCATATATCACAATCTTGAATATTATTAACAAGCTTTATGGAATCGGGACTAATACTATAATCTCTTAGCTTATCTACTGGAATGAGTGGTTTTAAAATATCATTAAGAAAACTTCTTTTTGTTGATTCATAATGACTTATATCTGTAAATATTTTAATCAAATAATAATAAATTGTTTTATGTTAATACTAAGATCATCAGATTGATAAATTTAGTATAATAATTAAAACAATTTTTGATTTTTATAAAAAGCCAATAAGATTTTATATCCTAATCATTAAAAATAGATATTCAATCATGAATAAAAATTAGAGAACATTTTTTTTTGTTCTTTTAATGAATATGTTCCTCTTACTCTATTAATTGCAAAATTTCTAATCTCCAGTAGTGATTCTCTTTTTAATGATAAAATCTTAATTATTTGATTTGCTAAAAGTTGTGGCGATCTTTTAGGAACAACCCATCCTGTTTTCCCATTTAAAATATTTTCAGACAATCCTTCTGCATCAGTAACAATAGAGACTAAGCCCATAGCTTGAGCTTCTAAAACTGCATTACAGAAACCTTCCTGTATACTAGGCTGAATGTATATATTTGCCCATTCCATTTGGTTTTTAACATCTGCATGGTCTAATCTACCTATAAGTTTTACATTATCATTTAATTTTAATTGATTAATAGCATATATGATAGCTTCTTTATAATCGCCATCGCCAACAATCCGATATTCAAAATCAATTCCTCTATTTTTCAGCAAACTTAGCGCCTTGATAGAATATTCATATCCTTTTTTCCAGTGCAACCTCCCAACGGTTAAAATCTTTAATGAACTATGAATTTCAACTAAACGATTTGTTCTAAAAAAATTACTATTAATAGCTGGTGGTATTTTCATAAAAGGTTTATTGGGATCTAAACCTAATAAAACTGCTTTTTTATACAAATCTGCAGATATAGTATGAACTTTATCTATTTTTTTCCATAATAAATTATAGCATCCTGGATGCTTATATGGATACAAACCAATATCATAGCCCCTTAAGCTTACTGCAGATTTTGCTCCAATGGCATGGGCTACATTCTCCCTACCCAATCCCGTTGTAGCAAAAGAAAAATTAATCCAATCTAAATGCTGACCAATAATATGAATATTAATAATTAAGTTTTTAAACGCTTTGATCCAATTTCCACGTGTCTTCTTTTCCAACATTAAAAAACGAATACAAGAATACGGATTAGATAAAAACTTTGATACTATAATAAATATTAAGTTGAATTTTTTATTAATATTGACTTGATAAAAAATAGGGATTTTAAAAGGGAATGATTTATTTTTATTTTTGCTAGCTACAAATAATGATACCTTAAATCCATCTTTCACTAATCC
>MDTB01007907.1_pt1 | contig 21009 bp, 24 predicted proteins | sample 811161 | NCBI WGS metagenome assembly MDTB01 (sample SAMN05326650, study PRJNA326480) | marine metagenome | isolation source: seawater | place: Mediterranean Sea | collected 2009
AAGCAGTGATTATTCACAAATATCTAAAATTTAATTTAGATGTGGAGTTACATGTGATAAATAATTAACATATATTATTAAACTCAAATAATAAATTTTAAATATAAATTATAGTTATAAATTGTTGTGGTTAGATATTTTTTTTTAACTTTTTTAGTATGAAAAGATGGAATTGTTTTTTGAGATTTCAATATTGTTTTCTTTAGTAATTTTTCAGTCATTGTTTGGAGTTGGCTTGCTTTTATTTGGTACGCCAATTTTCTTACTATTAGGAAATAATTTTGAGTCAACTCTAATACTTTTATTGCCAGTTTCAATTACAATAAGTCTAATGCAGCTTATATATCATAAAAATTCAAGAAACTATCATATACTTGAATTTAACTATTATTGTTTACCTTTTTTATTTATTTTTTTGATGATTAATATTTATTTGGGTGAATTAATTAATATAAAACTTTATGTTTCAATTCTTTTGATAATATCTTCGTTAGTTCTGCTTTATAAAAATAGAATTTCCAAATTAACTAAAATTTTATTTGTGTACCGAAAACTAATTTTGATATCAATTGGTAGTATTCATGGGGCCACCAATATGGGGGGTGCATTTCTTTCTATTTTCTCATCATCCATACATAACGAAAACCGTCTGCATACTAGGAACTATATAGCATATGGATATTTTCTGATGGGTATAATTCAATATATAACTATTTTAATATTTGGAACATTGAACAAAGATTTTTCAAAAATTTATTATATCATTATGCCTCTTATTATTTTTTATCCTTTACAAATTTTTTTTAATAAGATGAATGATAAATTTTTTATTACTATTATAAATTGTACTGCCTTTTTTTTTGGAATTATTGCTTTGATTATGTCAATTTAAATAAAAAAAAATAATCATAATTAATTCTTTTATAACCATGTATAAAAATCATTTTGTATAATTATTGCAATTTTATTTAATGTATTTACGGTTATATTTCTTATGTCGCATTTTATTAAATATATAACTTCTGTTTTAAGAGGAAATAGTTATTATGGAGACCTCATAAAAACACTAATTATAGGTTTTATGTGTTACATCATTGGCTTTGCAATAGTTATTCTTCAAATTATAGTTTCTATGTCAATGAATATGGATGTTGACGGTATAGCAATGATCTATTATTTAGTACTGATGCCTATTGTTCTACTACCAATAATGGTGATATATTTAATATTACTTGTGATAATAAGATTTTTTTTTAAAAGTCACTAATTATAAAAAATCATAATCTAAATTGATGAGTAAATGATTGAAAACAGAGTAAAGCAACAGTTAAATAAATTAAAAGCTGAACAAAAAGCTAAATCAAAAAAAAGAAAATCTATAGAGAGTTATATAAAGAACAATTCTAATAAGTTTCAAGATAAATTGAATGTGGTAAAAATTACACAAAAAGCTGATACCGATCTTTTTGCTAATGCAATTAAGGCTTTAATGAAAAAAAAGTAGTTTATTTTTTATATAATTAATTTTTATTAAATAAATCAGATTTTTGATTATTACTTATGTTCCACCTTTTTTTTAAATACTGACAAGTATCACATTTGTAAGACCCTTTGGGCATTGGTCCTGTGTCAATTAGTTTTTTTGCATGAATTATAGCTTCTTCAACCCAATTGTCATTACAGTCTAACTCAACGAGAAATGACTCAAATTTTAGGGTTTTATCAAACATAGATTCGTCTTTTAACCCATTATAATAAACTAGATAAGCTTTATTAGAGACTGAAAAACCGTTTTTTCTAAAAAGCCATTGGTACATTTCTAGTTGTCTTTTATATCCTTTAGGATAATCGTACTCATCCCAGGTTTTTGCCCAATTAAATTCTTTCTTTGAAGTACTTTTCACGTCTGAAATAATAAGATCTCCATTTTTTTTTATCCATACGTCATCGATAGCTCCATAAAATGTAAATCCATAGTATTCGTCAGTAAAACTAATCCCTTGTCTAAAATTTCTCCATTTGTCTAAATCTTCATGTTGAAATGGTACTGCATCTATCAAATAATCAGTTACCCCACCATTATCTAAGAATAGGGGATGTGGTTTTTTATTTTTTCTATAATAATCAAATTCATTTTTACAAAGATTGTCAACAGCACTATTAAGGGTGAAAGGTAAACTGCGCAAAGATACCCTATGTTTATATTGTAAAATAAAGCACCTTTTACAATTTAAAGATAACTCAACCGCTGATCTACTAAGTTTTAACATCTTAAGAAAATATTATTTATATTAAGAAATGTAAATTTTTATTTCAAAATTTAAATCTTATTAAAACTAAATTTTGACTTTATTTAAAAGTTTATTTAATAAGTTGTAAAAAAGTGAGACTAATAAATGGAAAATAAAGATTATAGTCAGAATAATGTTAAGATTAATATTGGCTTTAGTGACAATAAAATTTTAAATTTAGGTCTTTCAATAGGATTCTTAAATTTAATTTTTATTTTTTTTAATGGATTTCCATCAATAAAAATTTTAAGTATCTTTAATTTTTCTTTATTTATCTTCTTATTTATTTGCTCATTTTTTTTTATATATTCTTTAATAAAAATTCTTTTATTTGATATTCTTCTCAATAATAATAAAGATGAGTTGATATAATTATATTTAAATTATCAAAAATTTTTGAAAAATGAAAAGAATTCTGATAATTCTTTCCCAAATCGTATTATTGAGGATTATCATCAATGGCAAATAAAAAAAAGAAAATAAATGATCCAAATGATTTAAAGGAAAAACCCTTTTCTAAAGAAGGTATTGAAAATATAAATAAAATTCAACTTCAAGAGTTTTATGGTTCCTTTTTTGGTAAAAATAAAGAAGAAGTAAAAAAAAATAGCCAAAAGATTCGCTTTAAAATTTATTTTTATGGTTTAACCATAGTATTTGCTGTTATTGTAGTGACATTTTTATTTAATAGGGTAAGTTTTGTTACTGGTTAAATTTTAACTTTTTCTTTTTTAATTCATTATGTATTTGCTTAATTTTTTTTGGAATTTTAATGTCTAATAATTTTCTAGACAAAATATACAAATCAAAATCATATTCTACTTCAAAAGAATTATACCAAAAATGGGCACCTTCTTATGATGATGAATTAACTGAAAATCAATATGTTACCCCATTAAGGTGTGCACAAATACTTTCTGATTACATAAAAAATAAAAATATAAAAATATTAGATATTGGATGTGGAACGGGACTTTCAGGTTTTGCATTGAAAAAAATTGGTTTTAAATCCATAGATGGTTTAGATCATTCAGAGGAAATGTTAAAAATTGCTGAACAGAAAAAAATATACCAATCGTTATTTAATCTTGATTTAAATAATTCCACTTATTTTAATAATAAATATGATGCAATTATTGCGGCAGGAGTGATATCGCCAGCACATGCTAACCCAGATACTATATTGAGCTCATATTTAATCCTTAAGAAAAAAGGCTTAATGATATTTTCAATTAATGATCATGCATTGAATGACAGACTTTTTTATAATTTAATAAAAAAGACAATTAAACTTTCAAAATTTATTTTACTTGATCAAATTTATGGGGATCATATAAAGGAGTTCAACCTAAAATCTAGTATTTTTGTTTTGCAAAAATCTAACTAATCAAAATAAAATTTAGTTAATCAAAGTACCGCTTTTTATAGAGAATATGAAAAATATAAATAACAATGATCCATTTATCCATTTAAGGCTTCACTCATCATACTCTTTACTCAGAGGTGCTCTAAGACCAGAGGAATTACCTGATATTTGCAAAAAAAATTCAATGCCTGCAGTAGGAATTACTGATACAGGAAATTTGTTTGGTGCTTTAGAAATCTCTGAATTATTAGTCAATAACGGTATACAACCTATAATTGGATGTGAATTTAGTTTAATGCTAAATAGCTCTAGTGATAAAAATACAAATCTCTACTCTGACATCGTATTATTTGCACAAAACGAAAATGGATATAAAAATCTTTTAAAATTATCGAGTGAGTTTTTTTTAAATCAAAAATCACCTAAACTTTCCATAGATCTGTCTCAGTTGGAAAAATACTCCAATGACTTAATAATGTTATGTGGTGGAAGCTCTGGAGTTTTAGGAGTAAATTTAATACCAAAAAAAATGAATGAAGCAAAAAAGAGAGCAGTAGGATTAAAAAATATTTTTGGTGATAGGTTTTATATTGAAATTCAAAGGCATGGTAATAAGGAAACAATTAGAACATCAGAAGAGGCTGCTACAGAAGATCTCCTCTTAGAGTTGGCAGATGATAATTCTATACCAATTGTGGCAACAAATAATGTTCATTTTAAAGATAAAAATTCGTTTGAAGCCCAAGATGTTTTATTATGCATTGCTCAAAATACTTATTTAGATCAAGAAGCAGAAAGAGAGCGTTTAACTCAAGAACATTATTTCAAATCCAGTAAAGAGATGAGATTTTTATTTCAGGACTTGTTAGAAGCATACAATAATACTCTTGAAATTGCTGTGAGATGTACATTCAGACCAATTAAAAGAGAACCAATGCTTCCAAAATTTGCAGCCAATGAAATAGAAGAATTAAAAAAACAAGCAGAAGAAGGGTTACAGAACAGAATTAAATTAATATCCCTATCTGATGATTATGATGTTTACAAAAAAAGATTAAATTATGAACTTGAAATAATTGAGAGTATGGGATTCCCAGGTTATTTTTTGATTGTTGCAGATTTTGTTCAGTGGTCCAAAAAAAATAAAATTCCAGTTGGACCTGGTAGAGGTTCAGGTGCTGGTAGTTTAGTTGCCTATTGTCTCACTATTACAAACTTAGACCCAATAAAATATGGACTCCTATTTGAAAGATTTTTAAATCCTGAAAGAGTTTCTATGCCTGATTTTGATATTGATTTTTGTCAAGATAGACGAGAAGAGGTAATTCAATATGTTCAAAAAAAATATGGTAGAGACAAAGTTGCTCAGATTATTACTTTTGGTGGTTTATTATCTAAAGCTGCCATAAGAGACGTTGGAAGAGTATTACAAGTACCATATCCTCAAGTAGATAAAATAGCCAAACTGATACCAGTTGAGGCAAACAAACCTATATCAATTTCAAGGGCTCTCAAAGAAGAACCAAGACTTCAAGAAGAAAAAAATTCTAGTGAAACTATTGGTAGGATGTTGGACTATTCTTTAAAAATTGAAGGTCTTTTGAGAAATGCATCAACTCATGCTGCTGGTATTGTTATTGGAGATGGTCCTCTTGTTAATTATGTTCCATTATATCAAGATTCAAAATCAGATATGCCAGCTACTCAATTCAGTATGAAATGGGCAGAGGCCTCTGGTTTGGTTAAATTTGATTTTTTGGGATTGAAGACATTAACTATTATTCAAAATACAATTAACCTATTAGAAAAACGTAATATATTTATTGATATAGAAAAAATCTCACTTAATGACGATAAAACTTATGAATTATACTCAAGTGCAAAGACAATGGCTGTTTTTCAAGTTGAAAGTTCAGGTATGCGGGCAGCGCTTATCCAACTAAAACCGAATTGTTTAGAAGATATTATAGCGCTTGTTGCATTATATAGGCCAGGTCCGATGGAGAATATTCCAAAATTTTGTAGGGTAAAAAATAAATTACAAGATAGAGAATTTATTCATCCGTCAATTGATGATTTACTCGATGAAACTCAAGGAATAATTGTCTATCAAGAACAAGTAATGGAAATTGCAAGGAAAATGGCAGGGTATACTTTAGGCCAGGCTGATTTGTTGAGAAGAGCAATGGGCAAAAAGATTAAGAAAGATATGGATGCAGAGAGACCAAGATTTATTTCTGGAGCTTTAAAAAACAATATAGATGAATTATTGGCAAATAGAGTTTGGTTATTATTAGAAAAATTTGCAAATTATGGTTTTAATAAATCTCATGCTGCAGCTTACGCACTAGTGAGTTATCAAACATGCTGGCTAAAAGCCAATTACCCAATAGAATTCATGGCTGCTGTTATGAACAATGATATAAATTACACCGATAAAATAAGCTTTTATAAGCATGAGGTAAATGAATTAGGAATTTGTTTGCTTCCTCCATCTTTAAATAAGTCAATTGAAGTTTTTATTGTAGATTCTAATAAAATTATTTATGCACTTGGTGCTTTAAAGAATGTTGGCATTGAGTCGATGAAAAATATTGTTGAGGAAAGAAATAAAGATGGTTTTTTTCAAGACATTTTCGACTTTGCTAATAGAGTTGAATTACGTAAGATAGGTAAAAGATCTTTAGAAATGCTTATTTATGCTGGTGTTTTTGATGAGATACATATTAATAGAAAACAACTTTTTCAATCTATCGATGTATTAGTAGAATATTCAAATTTATGTTTTGCAGAAAAAAATACTGGACAAAATAATCTCTTTGGTGAGAGTAATGATTTATTGTCTCATCCAGATTTAAAATTAATTGATGATTGGGATAATAGTGAAAAATTAAAGAAGGAATATGAAGCAGTTGGTTTTTATTTATCAGCACATCCACTTGATGAATATTCAAAATGGTTCAAATCAAAAAGTATATGTAAGTATTCTGAATTAAATGACCTACTTAGGTCAGGACCTAAATTAATTAAAATAAGTGGTTCTATTGTAAGTAAACAAGAGAGGATTTCTAACAAAGGCAACAAGTTTGCTTTCATACAATTTTCTGATCCATCTGGTTTTTTTGAAGCTACAGCATTTTCAGATATTCTTGAATTATATTCTCATCTCTTGCAACCAGCACAAAATTTAATTTTATATTGTCAAGCAACTCTAGAAGAAAATCAGCCTAAACTTCTTTTACGTAAAGTGGAAGAAATATCTGATGTTTTTAATTCAATAGAGGATTTAGGAATGAAAATTTTTATTAATAATCAAAATGCTGTATCATTAATTAAAGAACAGCTTGAGATACTAAATGATGAAAAAATAAAAAAAAGTCCCATTAAAATAGTAGTTATAAACAAAGAATTTGATGTTGAATTAGATCTTCCCAACTCTTATAGAGTAAATAAGGATGTTATGAATTCAATAAATCATATACCTGGAGTTATACAGGTTGAGAGATTTGATAATCTTATAGTTGAAAATTCTTAAATTTATTTAAGTTTTAAATATCATTAAAATGGTTTGTTTCATATAGTGAAAAAAAATAAACAAAAAATAGTAAAGCCTCACCCATCAACACCTAAAGGTTTTAAGGATTATTTTCATTTATATTCAAAAAAAAGGGTGTTATTGATTAAAGAAATCTGTGAAGTTTTTGAATTATATGGATTTGAAAACTTAGAAACCTCGGCAATCGAAAATTTAGATGCTCTTGGAAAATATTTACCTGATATTGATAGACCAAATCAAGGGGTTTTTTCTTGGAAGGATGAGGAGAGTAATTGGTTAGCTCTCAGATATGACCTAACAGCTCCTCTAGCCAGGGTTTATGCACAGCATTTAAAAGAATTACCACTTCCTTACAGAAGGTATTCATGGGGACCTGTATGGAGAAATGAAAAACCTGGTCCTGGAAGATATAGGCAATTTTATCAATGTGATGCAGATACAGTAGGAGCTCATTCTACAGTTTCAGATGCAGAAATGTGTATAATGCTTTCAACTATTATTGAGAAAATAGGAATAAAAAAAGATAGATATATACTTAATCTTAATAATAGAAAAATTCTGAATGGAATTTTAGAAGCAGTTGGTATTTTAAATAATAATGGAACAGATCAAAATCTAAGTGATATGGTGCTTAGGTCGATTGACAAAATTGATAGATTAGGTTTGCTAGGTGTTAAAGACTTATTAGGAAAAGGGAGAAGAGATGATAGTGGTGATTTCACTAGTGGAGCAAATTTAAACAATGCACAAATTGACCATATTTTACAATTTGTTAATATGAAACAGGAAAATAATATCAAAACATTGAGTAATTTAAAAAATCTTGTTGGCAACTCTTCTACGGGAAATCAAGGAATTAAAGAAATTGAGCAAATTCTAGAATTATCTGAGGCTGCCGGAATTTTTGAGGACAGAATACGAGTGAGTCCTAGCACTGTCAGAGGGCTTGGCTATTATACTGGTCCAGTATATGAAGTAGAATTAACCGAAAAAATAGAAAATGAAGATGGCACTGTAAATGAAATTGGTTCAGTTGCTGGAGGAGGAAGATATGATGATTTGATAAAAAGATTCACAGGTCAAGTTATTCCGGCTACTGGTTTTTCATTAGGTGTTGATAGACTATTATTTGCTTTAAATCAGATTAAATCACAACAAGAAACTTATGAAAAAGGTCCTATAATTATTACTATTATGGAAAAAGATAAATTAAGCGAATATCAAAAGATTGTAATTGAACTAAGAAATGCGGGTATTAAATCAGAACTATACCAAGGGAACCCAAAAGATTTAGGTAGACAATTAAAATATGCTGATAAAAGAGGAAGTAAATTTGTTATAATAATGGGCTCTAATGAGTTGAACAGAGGTGTAGTTTTAATTAAAGACTTGGAGTTAGGTTCTAGAATATCAAGTCAAATAAAAAGTCATAAGGAATGGAAAGACCAACCAGCTCAAGTAGAAATATCAAGAGAAAAGTTGATAGATTATATAACAAAACTACCCAAATAATTTTAAATTTTAAGGTAAATTAAGTGTCAAAGTTATCATCAATAGGTAATGTACGTATTTCTTTAAAAAAGGAATTAGAAAGACTCATAAATAAATTTGAAAAACTGGGTTCCAATTATGTAGAAATACCAACTTTATTACAGTCAGATTTGTTACTTGATCTTTATGGTGAGGAATTAAATTCTAGGACTTACATATTCAATGATCCAGTTAAAGGTAATTTGATGTTAAGACCAGATTTTACAGTGCCTATCGTACAGTTACATATTAAAACTAATACAAAAAATGCTCAATACTGTTACTCGGGTAAGGTCTGGAGAAAACAAGATTATTTGAGTTCTAGACCTTCAGAATACCTACAAGTTGGAATTGAGTGTTTTGGTGGAAGTGATATTGCTAAAGAGGATGCAAAATTATTTTCAATAATAAGTAGTGCTTTAGGTTTAATTGATTTAAAAATTGTGACTGGTGACCTTGGAGTCCTTAGATCAGCTATTAATGGTTTAGAAATTAATCAAAGGTGTAAAAATGCTTTATTAAGACAGTTATGGAGACCAAAAAGGTTTTTACATGTTTTAAACTATTTTTCGAATAGTATTCATTTCATAAAAAATGAAAAAAAGGAAATAATTGATTTATTTAATTCAGGAAAGTTAATTGAGAAAATTAATAGTTATAATTCTACAATTGGCTTACGAACAAAAAAAGACATTATCGAAAGGGTTTCGGAATTATCAAATGATATTGTAAATAATCAATTACAAGATAATGACGTAAAATTATTACAAAATTTGTTAAAAATCTCTTGTTCTTTAGTTGATGCTCCTAAAAATATAAAAAACTTAACCTACTCACATGACTACTTGAAAAAAGCAGCATTTTTATTGGAAAACCGTTTAGATAATTTATCTGAACTAGGAATAAATGTTAAACAAATCGATTTTGAAGTCAGCTTTGGTAGAACATCCATGGAATATTATGACGGTTTCGTATTTGAACTGGGACCAAAAAAACAGATTAATTCTATACCATTTGCCCAAGGAGGAAGGTATAACGAATTAACTAGAATATTAAGCAAATTTCAAGGACATGATAAAACAACAAATTCAGTAGGCGGTATTATAAGGCCGGAGATCTTACACAACTTTAAATTAAACCAAGGTATTAAATAATGAATTTGGGTATACCTTCTAAAGGAAGACTAAAAAAAGAAGTTTTAAATTGGTTTAAAAATAAAGGGATTAAAATATTAATGTCAGATGATGACAGAAGTTATGCTGCTAAAGTTACAGATTTTCCAAACATACAATTATTTTTAGTACCTCCTATTGAAATTCCATCATTACTACTAAAAGGTGATCTTGATTTAGGTGTAACGGGTCAGGATTTAATTGAAGAAAAAATACCAGAATGGAAAAAATATGTTAAAGAGTTAATTAAATTTGGAATTGGCCGTGCAGATCTAGTAATTGCTGTACCTGAATTTTGGATAGATGTTAATAATCTTGAAGATTTAGACGATGTTGCAAACACTTTTAGACGCAAAATGGGTTTCAGATTGAGAATAGCTACCAAATATCATAATTTAGCAAGAAAGTATTTAAAACAATTTGGCATTACAGACTATAAATTAATAGATAGTCAAGGAGCAACAGAAGGTTTAATTAAAAATGAAGCAGCAGAAGTTGTTATTGATATAACATCCACAGGGCAAACCTTTAAATCTAATAAATTAAAAGTTTTGCCAATAAAACCAATTAAAAAAAGTGAAGTAGCATTGTTTTCTTCTTTAAAAAATGAAAAAAAAATAAATTTTAGTAATAAAGCCTTTTTTGAAAAATTATCAATAAATTTTTAAGATTAATACTTAAAAAATACCAATTTCTGATAATTCTTTTTGTAATTCTAAAGGAAGTTCAACTTTATCTTCAGAGTATAATTCTCTATCATTAGGAACTTCCTCTTGCTTTAAGTATCTCCATCCTTGGAAAGGTCTTTTTTGTAGTGAATCAGTTAAAATTAGTTGACAATTTAAAATTATCTTACATCTCAAAATGTTATCAGCACCTATAATGTTATCAAATCCAATAATTTTTTGCCTAGCTAGAACTAACCCTTTAAATACCCAGTAAATTGATCCTCCATTAAGTAACTCTTCCTCTTTTTTAGGTCGCATTCTTGTAATAATAAAAGTTATTGGATCTTCAAATTTTTCAACATAAATAATTCTATTTTTTTGCCAATTATATAACTCAGAGACATTTTTTGCTCCTACGCATAACTTAATTATGTTTATAACTTTTTTGGTCACTGGATAATTCCTAGGATTTATGATTAAATTACGTTAAGAAATATAGGTATTTTTTTTTTATATAAAAAACAACCGAAAACTATTGACATTAATTTAATTTATTAATATTCGGTCATTTTGGTGTTTGTGGTCTCCGCAAGGAAAAACCTGTCGCTAGTCTGTGACTAGAAAGGAAAGCATCTTTCAACTTTTGAAAGGATCCAGTTGTGAGTAAACGCACTGCTGCCAAGCATAAAATAGATAGAAGAATGGGTGAAAATTTATGGGGTAGACCTAAATCACCTGTTAATAGAAGAGAATACGGTCCTGGTGAACACGGCCAGAGAAGAAAAGCCAAATTATCGGATTTTGGAATTCAACTTAGAGCAAAGCAAAAATTAAAAGGTTATTATGGAGATTTGACTGAAAAACAATTTAGAAGAATATATGCTGAAGCTGAACGTATTAGAGGTGATACTGGAGAAAATTTGGTTGGACTATTAGAAAGAAGATTAGATGCGTTGATTTATAGGGCAAAATTTGTTCCCACTGTTTTTTCAGCCAGACAATTTGTTAATCATGGACATATTTTAGTTAATGGTAAAAGTGTAAATATACCGTCTTATAGGGTAAACGAAGGAGACATTATTGAACTTGCTGAAAAATCTAGGCAATTACCTATTGTTATAGAAGCTATTTCATTACCTGAGAGAGACGTTCCTGATTATTTAGAAGTGGATCATGGCAAATTCTCGGCAAAATTTGTGAGAACACCTTCATTAGATGAAGTTCCATATGCAGTTATAATGGAACCAAACCTAGTAGTTGAATTTTATGCTAAAAACTAATATGCCTGTACAGTCTATTAATTAAGTTAAATATTTTATCATAAACGTTATAATTTCTCCTAAAAATAGTAATTATATATTATATTTGAGCTTAATTTAATTTTTTATATATGAGGTCCTCCATGTTAGACATGAAAAATTCACCAAATGAAAGTTATTTTGTTACTCATCTTATTAACAAGAACTTGAACCACAAGCTATTCGGTAAACCAATTTTTTCAAATTTTGATAAAAATTTAATAATTTTTGGAATGGGATGTTTTTGGGGGGTTGAAAAATTGTTTTGGGGAATTGAGGGTGTTAAAATGACCGCTGTTGGTTATTCTGCTGGCAAATCAGATTTACCTGATTATCAGAAAGTTTGCACAGGTTTAACTGGGCACAATGAGGTTGTTTTAATTAACTTTGATGATAATCACATTTCATTAAGTAAGTTATTAAAATTATTTTGGGAGTGTCATGATCCAACTCAAGGTATGAGACAAGGTAATGATATAGGAACACAGTACAGAAGTGGTATTTATACATTTTCTGATGAAGATTTAGTGACAGCTAATAAGTCCAAAGCTCTTTATCAAGAAAGACTAAATAAAAGTAGGTTTGGTATAATTACGACTGAAATAAAAAGAGCATCAAAGTTTTACTTCGCAGAAGAATATCACCAGCAGTACCTTATAAAAAATCCAAATGGATATTGTGCCTTAAAAGGTACTGGAATAGAAATGTGAAAACCTAAATTTTAAGCAATAAATTTTATGCATTATAGATTCTCAGGATTGGTTTCATGTGAAAATGATGCTCGCCAAATCTGTAGATTATTGGAAAATTTAAACCCTAAACCGATAGGTTGTGGATTTACAGAAATTGATTTAACCAAAAAAATTTGGGAGGTTGACGCTTATTTTAATTATGTGATTAATTCTTCTATAATATATTTATTAGAAAAATTATATTCTGTTAAATTTCAATTTAATGAAATTAGATACAATGACTGGATTGCTAAAGTTGAAAGAAAGCTTACACCTATCTCTTTACAAAAAGTTTTTATTCATGGCACTCACCATAAAAATAAGGTTTCATTAAACAAAATAAATATAGAAATCCAAGCTGCAATGGCTTTTGGAACAGGACATCATTCTACTACTAAATTATGTATTACTATTTATTTAGATTTAATTAAAAAGGGATATGTGTTTAAAAATATTCTGGATGTTGGTTGTGGAACTGGCATTTTGTCAATTGCAGCTTCAAAGATTAGTAAGGCGAGAATTACATCCTTAGATAATGATAAAATAGCAGTAGAAACTGCTAAATTTAATCTAATAAAAAATCAAGCTACATTAAATTCTAAGGTTTTTAGGTCAGAAGGTTTGAAAAATATTCATTTAATTAAATTTAGTAAATTTGATTTAGTCTTCGCAAATATTTTATTCAACCCATTAAAAACATTAGTTAAATATTTACACAAATTTTTAATAAAAGATGGTTTAGTTATTTTATCAGGTATATCAGTACAACAAGCTATAAAAATTGAAGCAATCTACCTTGGACATAATTTAAAAAAAGTTTATTGTATAAATGAAGAAAATTGGATGACTCTAGTGATGAAGAAAATTTAATTTTTTTAAAACAAAAATTCTATCTTTTGTTAAATATCCGTAGTAGCATATAAATAAAATAAAAAAATTTATAATATCGAGGCATAATGAGGATTATTGGTATTGATCCAGGTTTAAGAAATACTGGGTGGGGAATTATCGATACAAAAGGGGATAATATTTTTGAAGTTGCGAATGGTATTTGCGAAACAAAAACTACTGATAATCTGGCTGTCAGGCTAAAATGCATTTTTGAAAAATTATCAATCATTTTAACTAAATATAAACCTGACGAAGCTGCTGTTGAAAATACATTTGTCAATAAAGATGCAACAAATACTTTAAAGTTAGGACAAGCAAGAGGTATTTGTATGCTTGTTCCTGCATTAGCAGGCTTAGCAGTTGAAGAATATGCTCCTAATGCCATAAAGAAGGCAGTTGTAGGCGTAGGCCATGCTTCAAAACAACAAATAGAATACATGGTGAAATTACAATTACCTAAAATTCAGTTAAAAAGTATTGACTCTACTGATGCAATGGCAGTGGCTATTTGTCATGCAAACCACTTAAGAAACTCAATGAAGATGCAAAAAAAAATTCAGTATTATACTTAATTATGATTGGTAGAATTAGTGGAAAATTAATTTATGTCTCAGCAGATCATATTTTAGTTGATGTAAGTGGCGTTGGTTATATTTTACATGTAACACAAACTACATTAACTAATTTACCTAAATTAGGAAACACAGTTTCACTATTTACAGAGCTTGTAGTTAAGGAAGATTTGTTACAACTTGTAGGATTTATTACAGTAACTGAAAAAGAATGGTATAAGTTATTAATTTCTGTACAAGGTGTGGGATCAAAAGCAGCATTAGCTTTGTTAAGTCAATTACCGATTTCTTCCATTTCTAGAGCTATTTTATTAGAAGACACTACAACGATCACTTCAGTACAAGGAATTGGTCCAAAGATTGCTAAAAGACTTGTAGTCGAATTAAAGAGTAGAGTGCCCTCTATGATGAAATTTAATAATGAACACGACTTTTCATCCAATAATTTAAATAGCGCATTAGGAAATGCTAGCAATAAAATAGATAAAAATAGTTTGGATAAAAGTTTCTCTAAAAATGATATTAGTCAAAAAGAAATAGATGCAATATCTGCTCTTAACAATTTGGGTTATTCACAATTAGATTCAACTCAAGTAATTGCTAAAATTATTAATTCATCCGAAGATGAATTAAATGTTGAGGATTTAATAAGACTTTCATTAAAAACATTAGTCTCAAAAGGTTAGTATGGATTTAGATAACTCTATAATAAGAGATGAAATAGCTAGTGATGAAAAATTTAATACAGTAAGACCAAAAAATTTTGAAGATTTTATAGGTCAAGCTGATATATTAAATAATTTGATTATATTTGCGGAATCAGCAAGAAAAAGAAAAACTGCCATGGACCACGTCTTATTTTATGGACCACCTGGATTAGGAAAAACTACCCTGGCACAAATAATAGCTTATGAGTTAGGGGTTAATTTTAAAAGTACATCAGGACCGATACTTACAAAATCAGGTGATCTAGCTGCATTATTGACTAATTTAGAAGCAAAAGATGTTCTTTTTATAGATGAAATTCATAGATTAAACCCTGTGGTTGAAGAAATACTATATCCTGCACTTGAAGATTTCTCATTAGACTTGATGATTGGAGAGGGTCCAGCTGCAAGATCAGTAAAAATTGATTTGGAACCATTTACCTTGATTGGTGCAACTACCAGGTTAGGTCTTCTTACTACACCCTTAAGGGACAGATTTGGGATACCAACAAAATTAAAATTTTATGAAGTCAATGAATTAATGCAAATTATTAAAAGATTGTCTTTACTATTAAATTGTAAAATTTCAGATGAAGGTTCTGTAGAAATTGCAAAAAGAGCCAGAGGTACACCAAGAATAGCAGGAAGGTTGTTAAGAAGGGTAATGGATTTTGCAATTGTTCAAGGTAATGGGGAAATTAATAAAGACATAGCCAATATGTCATTAAATCAATTAGGTGTTGACAATTTGGGTTTAGACGATGCGGATCGAAAATATTTAACTTTTTTAAGTGACCATGGTGGTGGTCCTGTTGGTGTTGAGACTATTGCAGCAGCACTTTCTGAACCTAGAGATGCTATTGAAGAAGTTATAGAACCATTTCTTATTCAAGAGAGTTTAATACAAAGAACACCAAGAGGAAGAATTTTGGGTAATTTAGCGTGGGCTCATCTAGGAATTGTAAAACCTAAATGATAGCTATAGGAAGTTTAATAAATAAACTTAAAAATATTTTGGAAGATTTATGGGAAATTATTTTTGCAAGGTTTACTATGAAGATACTGATGCTGGTGGAATTGTATATTATGCCAATTACTTAAAATATTTAGAAAGAGCTCGTACTGAGTCTCTTGGGACCATCGGATTATTTCAAAATAAAATTAAAGATCAATTAAATCTAATTTTTGTTGTAAGGAGTATATTTGCTGAATATATAAAACCAGCAAAACTAGATGATATTTTAGAAGTTACCACTAATTTTATAAAATTAGGTATGGTAAGTATTGTAGTTGAACAAGAAATATTTCTGAATAAAAAAAAAATATTTGGTGCTAAGGTCAAACTTGGAATTATTGATTTAAATGGTAAACCAAAAAAATTGCCAAGTCCAATTCGGCTAAAGTTGGACAATTTGTTAAAAAATAGTATTAAAATTTAAAATTAAATGTATATTTAAATAAAAATAAAAACAAATTCGAGGTTAGGGGCATGGAACTGGAAGCTGCTACTGGTATTCAGCAGTTAGATTTTTCTTTAATGGCATTATTCCTTAGAGCAACTTTAACTGTAAAAATTGTAATGATAATTTTACTTGTTTCCTCAATTTGGTCATGGTCAATAATAATACAGAAATTTTTTGATTATGCTAAAGCAAAAAGAGAAACTAAGTATTTTCAGGACGCTTTTTGGTCAGGTGAACCCCTTGATGAATTATATCAAAGACTGGGAACTGATCCAAAAGGTGATAGTGAAAGGGTTTTTGTTTCTGGTATGACTGAGTGGAGGCGTTCACATCGTCCTGATGGAGCTCTAATAACAGGTGCTCAGGCTAGGATTGATAGGGCAATGAATGTTGCACTAACAAAGGCAAGTGATAAGCTTAATTCTGGGTTGTATTTTTTGGCAACTGTAGGATCTACAGCCCCATTTGTCGGTTTATTTGGGACAGTTTGGGGAATTAAAAATGCTTTTGAAGAAATTGCTCTCCAACAAAGTACAAATCTTGCAGTCGTTGCTCCAGGCATAGCTGAAGCTCTTTTGGCAACGGCATTGGGGTTGCTGGCAGCAATACCAGCGGTAATTTTTTATAACAAGTTGTCTGGAGATTCTGACAAAATAATTGCAGAACAAGAAAGTTTTGCTGATGAATTTTTGTTAATTTTATCAAGGCAGTTAGAAAGTTTGGAAAATAGGAAAACATAATGGGTGGAGGTCTCACACAGATTAATTCAAAAAATTCTGGCCGTAGACGATTTTCAAAGCGAGGTAATCATAGGTTAATGTCAGAAATAAACGTTACACCTTTCGTTGATGTAATGTTGGTCTTACTTATTATATTCATGGTAGCTGCACCATTGCTAACTGTAGGGGTTGAGATAAATTTACCTAAAACAAGTGCTAATGCTCTACCCACAGAAAAAGAGCAGCCACTTACTTTAAGTATAACAAAAGAAAAGGAATTATATTTACAGGAAACCAAAATTGAATTTTCTGAATTAATACCGAAATTAAAACAAATATCTAAACAGAGAGAGGATAAGAGAATTTTTTTAAGAGCAGATGGTGAAAATAACTATAGTACGATAATGGAGATAATGGGTGCATTAAATAGTTCAAATTTTTCTAATATTTCATTAGTTACAGAAAGTAGTGGAAATCAAAATAAGTAGGATTTGATATTAAATGAAAAGTGGCTTTTTTTTATCAGCAACTTCACATGGTTTGTTAATTACATTTATATTTACTAATGGAATATTCTCAATGCCTGATAGACAATTACAAAATTTAGAAAAACTCGATATTATGATATTATCTGAAGTTGAATTTGATGCTATATCTTCATCACCTCCTATTATAGAAAACTTATCTTTACTTAATCAAAAAAAACTAAAAAATCTTTCCCAAGATTTAAAATTACAAAATAATGAAATTGAAAAACTAAATGGCATTAATAAACATTCTGTTGAAAAACTTAGTTTATTAGAACAACAAAATGAAATAATTAAACCATTGTTGCCTCTTGAGGATTTTATACCAGAGCCTAATACTTTCATAAATACTAAATTAAAGAATAGGGAGAATATCGATTTGGAATTTGGTAAATTAGGGAATGAAATAAATACTCTAGTAAATCCAACATTAAATAACCCCAAACCAAGAGATGCTGATAGAATTGATAGAATAGCCTCTAACAACAAGAATACCTTAGATATCAGTGATAATTTGAAAGAATTTACTAACGACACAACTGAAAAAACAGCAATTTCTACTGAAAATAACAAAAAATTGTCAAATAAAGAAGCAACAACTAAAATCACTCCAGATGCTAAAAAAAATGTAGAAATTGTGAAAGGTGTCGTCGAAAAATCAAATATGCCATTAAGTAGGAGTCTTCCAGAAATTACAACTACTTCAAAATTGGAAGATGACTTAAACGTTAATTTACAAAATACTATCGATAATCTAGTTGAAACGATTAATCAGAGCAGCGAAAATGCAGATAGCAATAATGAAAATTCTCAACCCTCAATTTCAACTATTGAAAAACTGAAACTAAGAAAAAGTATTAATCAACTTATAGGTAGATATTGGAATAAAGGTATATTGATTGGTGGATCTGATTTTGAAAATTATGTGGTACAGGTGGAAATTCTGTTAGATAATGAAGGAAATATTATAGGGAATGTTCGTCCTATAAGTCCTATTGTTCCCTATGGTCGTTACGCAATTGCTTTTAGAGAGGCTAGCAATGCTATTAAAGCTGTGGGTAAAATCCCTATACCTTCAGAGAAATATAAAAAAGGGTTGAAGTTAAAATTGACTTTTGATCCAGCTTTAGGGATTGGGTTTGACTAGAAATATGAATTTACAAAAAATGAAAAAAACTAATGAAAAAAAAGTTATATTTTTTATCTCTTTTCTATGTTTGGTTATTTTTTTATCATTAATGTTTGTTAACAAAGGGCAATCACAGGAAAATGTACCAGAATTAGATATTGATGTAACGGAAGGTGTAGTAGAACCTATTCCAATTGCTTTTCCAAATTTTATTACTAGAGATTTTTCAAGCTCATTAATAGCAAGCGAAATTTCTAAAATAGTAAAAAATGATTTATCAAAGACATCTCTTTTCCGTTTTATAACTGAAAGTACTTACATATCAGATGTCACTAGCATAGATGCTCCTGTAAGATTTACTGATTGGCGTGCTATAAATTCTGACTTATTATTAGTGGGTAATGTATCCGTATTAAATGAAACAATAACAATTAAATTTAGATTATGGGATGTTGTTGGACAAAATGAAATTTTTAAGGGTGTTCAATTTCAGGGACCTTCAAATAGTATAAGGAGAATTGCTCATAAAATATCTGATTTAATTTATTCTGGTGTTACTGGAGAAGGTAATTATTTTGATACACGGATAGCCTTTATTTCAGAGAGAGGGCCAAAAAATAATAGAATAAAAAGATTAGCTATAATGGATCAAGACGGTGCTAATCTCAGCTTCCTAACAAATTCTGATTCTATTGTGTTAGCCCCAAGATTTTCACCAGATTCAAGAAAACTTTTATATACAAGTTATGAAACTGGTAAGCCAAGAGTATATTTATTAAATTTAATGACTGGTAAATTACGTTCTTTTCCTCAGTTGCCTGGTATGACATTCGCACCAAGGTTTTCTCCTGATGGGAAAAAAATAATTTTGTCTATAACAGAAAATGGTAACACAGATATTTATACTTATAATTTAGACAATAATTCAAAAAAAAGATTAACAAAAAATGTTGCGATCGATACAGCTCCTAGTTTTTCTCCTGATGGAAAATTTATAGTATTTGAAAGTGATAGGGGAGGTAATCAACAAATATACGTTATGCCTTCAAATGGAGGTAAGGCCAAAAGGATTAGTTTTGGTAGTGGAAGATATGGTACACCCGTTTGGTCACCTAGAGGTGATATGATAGCATTTACTAAAATGTATAAAGGTAATTTTCACATTGGAGTGATGAGAAAAGATGGGTCACAAGAAAAATTATTAACAAAGGCGTTTATTGATGAAGGCCCAACATGGGCTCCAAATGGAAGAATTATTATGTTTTTTAGAGAAACTGCTGGAGTAAATGGTGCTCCATCTTTATACACAATAGAGGTTACTGGTAGAAATCTAATAAAAATTGAAATGAGCTCTTTTGCATCAGATCCTTCTTGGTCACCATTGTTGAATTAATTATTTTGGAAAATTTTTAATGTAAAAAAATTGATGGAGGTAATTTATGAAATATCAAAAAATAGTTATGTGTATCTTTATTCTATTTACAGTTACCAATTGTTCAGAAACAAATGGGTTATTCGGTAAATCAGGAACTGATGGTGATCCATTTGCTAATATTTCTCAAAGTTCTTTAGATTATTTTTCTAATGAATTAGGAGATACCATATTATTTAAGGTGAATCAAAGTGTAATTGAGCCAGAATATAGAGATGTTTTAAACTCTCAAGCTAGTTGGATTAAGGAAAATTCTATTAGTTCAATTACTATTGAAGGTCATGCTGATGAACAAGGAACAAGAGAGTATAACCTAGCTTTAGGAGCAAGGCGAGCAACAGCAGTTAGAAATTATCTTGTAAGTAAAGGAGTTCCTGAGTCTAATCTTAGTGTAGTAACTTATGGGAAAGAACGACCACTAAGAATTTGTTCAGAAGAGAGCTGTTGGGAAAAAAATAGGAGAGCCATAACAATTATTGAAGGTAATAATTCGTAGAATAGTTTCATGTACAAAATTAAATATTTATTGTTAATTTTAGTATTAGCTTATAATGCTGTATTAGCTGAAGATTTATCAATTCATAAAAAAAATATTAAGGATATTTTACTTGATATAAGTGAAAAAATAGAAAGTTTAGAAAAAACATTTTTACTACCAGATAATGGTTTTATAGAAGATGGTGAAGCCTCTAATGCATTGATTGAACTTGATATTTTAAGAATTAAATTGAAAAAATTAGAAGGTGAATTAGAAAAAATTGAATATAATCTTTCTTATGAAATAAATTCTATCAATAAAAATTTAGAAAAAATTTCAATAACTTTACAAAAATTTGATAATTCATTTGTATTAGACAATAAAAATATTAAATCTGAAATCAAACAAAATAAAGTTACCTATGAAGAAACTAAAACAAACCAATTAAATGATTTCGAATCTTTAAAAAGGGCTAAAAT